>Ga0214921_10011649_pt1 | contig 10646 bp, 13 predicted proteins | sample LL1505_MetaG_FD_177992 | JGI IMG/M metagenome (GOLD analysis project Ga0214921, IMG submission 177992) | Freshwater microbial communities from Lake Lanier, Atlanta, Georgia, United States - LL-1505 | ecosystem: Environmental > Aquatic > Freshwater > Lake | place: USA: Georgia | collected...
TTTAGAACATTTTTTAGAACTCTTTTTAGAACATTTTTTAGAACTCTTTTTAGAACATTTTTTAGAACTCTTTTTAGAACATTTTTTAGAACTCTTTTTAGAACATTTTTTAGAACTCTTTTTAGAACATTTTTTAGAACTCTTTTTAGAATGTTTCTTTCGTTTCAAGCGTCTAATATCTAATTCAAAGCATTCAGAATCAGAACTGGAATCAGAACTTGAACTCGAACTTGAACTCGAACTTGAACTCGAACTTGAACTCGAACTTGAACTCGAGTCACGATATCTATCTGATTTTTTATGTCTTGAACTATTGTCAATACGAGTACTTTTCATATATATATATATTATAGTTTAGAAAAAAAAATTATATTTCTTTATAATTTTTATTATTTTTTTATATTTCTATATATTTTTTTTTAAATATAGAAATATAAAAAAAATAATAAAAATTATAAAGAAATATAATTTTTTTCTAAACTATAATATATATATATATTATGTCAAGGGAACACAATAATAGATACAGTGATTCAAGTTCAAGTTCAAATTCAGGGTCAGATTCGAGTTCAGAATCCAACTCAGATTCAAGCTCTAACTCAAAAAAACACTCTAGAGAACATTCAAGAGACCATTCGAGAAAACATTCAAGAGACCATTCGAGAAAACATTCAAGAACAAAATCAGGTTCAGAAGATTCTTATTTTTCAAATCATTCAGAAGTATTTGAAAGACCAATTGATGAATATTCATCAAAAAATAAAAATGATAATGATAATAATACTGAACATAATACTGAACATAATACTGAACATAATACTGAAAATAAACATCATCAAGAAAGTGAAGCTACAATTTATTCTATTAATAATAACGATAAAATTGCCGAACGACCAAGTTTTTTGTCCGAACAATTTACTAATTATAAACCATTTAATTTTACAATCCTTAAAGGTGATAAGGGTGATAGAGGCGATAGAGGTGATAGAGGCAAGCGAGGTATTAGAGGATGTAAAGGTCATAAAGGCAAAAAAGGTTGTATTGGCGAAACTGGTCCATGCGGACCTCCTGGCTGTATTGGTGAAACCGGACCAATGGGTGCTACTGGACCAACTGGCCAAATTGGTGAAACCGGCCCAACTGGCCAAATTGGTGCTACCGGACCAACTGGCCAAATTGGTGCTACCGGACCAACTGGCCAAATTGGTGCTACTGGACCAACTGGCCAAATTGGTGAAACCGGCCCAACTGGCCAAATTGGTGCTACCGGACCAACTGGCCAAATTGGTGAAACTGGACCAATCGGTGCTACCGGACCTGTTGGTGCTACCGGACCAATCGGTGCAACTGGACCTGTTGGTGCTATCGGACCAATCGGTGCAACTGGACTAACTGGCCAAATTGGTGAAACTGGACCAACTGGCCAAATTGGTGCAACTGGACCTATTGGTGCAACTGGACCAATCGGTGCAACTGGACCTGTTGGTGCTACTGGACCTATAGGAGCAACTGGACCTATAGGTGCAACTGGACCTGTTGGAGCAACTGGACCTGTTGGAGCAACTGGACCTATAGGTGCTACTGGTCAAATCGGAACAAGATTAGTTCAATATGCATTTTACTATAATGATATTTTATTAAATATACTTGTAAATAGTCCTGTAACTTTTAATAATATATCGGTTAATACATCAGGAATTCAATATGTTGGTAACGATATAATATTATCAAATATTGGAACATATAAAGTAAATTATTATTTAAATGCTCAAGGCTCATTCCAATTTTCGTTGTTTCTAAATAATGTTACTACTAATATCGCCAATAATCTACAATTTGGGCAAGCTATTGTTACTACAACTGTTCCCAATACACCTCTCACACTTATTAATACTACTGGTGTCAACGTAACTATTCCTATATCGTCCCTCCCGAATACACAAATCGGTGTTAATGCATCCATTATTGTTGAACAACTTAATTAATTTCTATAGTATAAATCAAAAAATCCATAATAAAAAATAATTAATATATTATTATTTTTTATGATGATATTTATATGTGTAATATATATATAAATATGAACAACAATAATTATACTTACAAAACAATAGTAGCAACATTTGAGATGATGGATGGTAATCCGGATGAATTTTTATTTTGGTCTGATATTATTAAATTAAATGATGATAAAATTTTCTATAAACGTGGAAAATATCTGGACGATTTGATTGATTCATTATATTATCCAAATAAAATGGTAAATCAAGATCTATATATTGAGAAAGAGATTGAAACCATATTTTATATAGATAATAAATGGACAAAGGAATATTATAAAACAAAATATGAACCATTTATAGATGATATAATGTTATTATATAATTATAAAAAATTAATAAAAATGACTAAAAATAATGAAACGAGTAATATATAGATCACATAAAATTGTTATCTATGATAGCTAAAATATAAAAAACAAAAAATGTGGATCCAAACATATTGTTCAGATGTAATATCAAATACATCATATAACATATTAATGATTTAATACCATTATATTTTAATGATAAATATAAAGATCTAATTGGACCTATTATTCCTTCAGTAAATAGTGGTAAGATTGATAATTGTTTAACACCATTACTATTTATTCTATATATAGTGTTTTCCATCATACAAAATGATATAGCGTATATAAAAAATGCTATTAATAATTGAAATATCATATATAAATTATTGATAATTTTTTTATTTAAATGGTTATTAATATAATTATTTATATATAATTTAATGGCAGCTAATAATGAACAATTTAATATTCCTCAAAACATCCATCCTGATTGGATTCCATTTTTTGAATCTAATATTTTGGATTTAGATAATATTTTTAATTCAATTCAATCAGAACCATTTTATCCTGCTATTAATAATGTTTTTAATGCATTTACAATTGGACCTAAAGATATTAAAATATGTTTGTTAGGTCAAGATCCTTACCAAAATGAAGGATTGGCACATGGATATTCATTTAGTGTTCCTAATGGATGCAAAATACCTCCTTCTCTAGCCAATATTTTTAAAGAAATTAATATCGAATTTCCAAATAAATATAACTTTACTAATGGAAATCTCGAATTATGGTCTTCAAGAGAAAAAATATTTTTATTAAATGCTGCTTTAACCGTCAAACCAAAAAAATCCAATTCACATGCCGATTTATGGAAACAATTTATTAATAATGTTATTGAATATCTGTCCGAAAACGGTAATAATGTTGTATTTCTATTATTAGGAAAATTTGCTCATTCTAAAGATTTATTAATAGATGAAAATAAACATTTTATTATTAAAGGAGTCCATCCGTCACCTTTATCAGCTCATACAGGATTTTTCAATTCCAATATATTTATAAAAATTGACGATGTTTTAAGGAGCCTTAATTTAGAAACAGTTAATTGGCAAAATTAGTGTAATATTGATAATTGTTATGTCTATAAAAAAATAAATAATATAATATATATATATATATTATATTATGTTGAACGCTTCAATTATTATAACTATTATAGCCTTATTATCAAATATTGCTACTTTAATAGCTCATTATGTTTTTAAAAAAAATAATGATTATCCAAATGTGGATGATGCTCAAAAGTTGTATTTATTTTCAATTTTTACCTGTTTTTTATATACAACTTTAATATTAGTTATTATTATTATACAAGGTATTGATAATAGGCTCATAAAAATATTTTCTATTATATGGGTTGTTATTGGTATAATCTTAGGTATAATTACCACATATTATACAAATTATAGTGGTGCAAAACCAGATAACGAAACCGAAGATTCACTTAATAATCGTATCAAATATGGTAAAATTGTATTCACCATTAATAATGTTATTATGATCGGCAATATAATTGTTTTATTAATTCTCTTGTATTTTTTTATTAGTAGACATGTAAATGTAAGAGATGGAGCTGCTATTATTCCAAACAATGATGATCTACCACCCAGATATCCTTTTGGTCAACGCACTCCATCTAATAGTGAACTTGAATTACAATCACAAGCACCTGTACAACCACAAGCATTTGACAGTGATTTCGCAACATCATCTTTTCAATCAAGAAATCTAAATACTTTACCAGAAACTGAATTTGAGGTTGGTCCAGGTTCCAGACAAAATAGTAATAGTGTGTTACAAGGACCACTTTCCAGAGAAAATAGTAATAGTGTGTTACAAGGACCACTTTCCAGACAGAATAGTAATAGTGTTTTACTACAGGGTCCACTTTCCAGACAAAATAGTTTAAATAGATTCCGTTAAACAAACAAACAAACAAACAAACAAACACTTATAACTTGTAATTCACAATAAATATAATTATTTTATTGGTTCAATATTTTTTTTATTTTTTTTTTGTTGTTTTATAAAGGAATTTTTATTTTATTTTTTATTTTTTTATTGAATTATTGGACTATTAAATTATTAATCTCTTCTTAGTAATTTCATAATACGTCCTGTATTGATGAGTAGGTCGTTATATAATAGTTCATATGTATTTTCCAATTGATATTTTTTAAGATTTAATTCAACAAAATCATCGTCTCGATATAATAGTTCCAGACTATCCAATATATTTTTTTTATCATCTTCATAATTCTTAAGTGTTATTAATTCATAATGTTCTTTGAGTCTTTTATATTCACTATCAATCAATTCTTTTGGAACGTTATCTTTATCATCTGATAATATACAAGATGTTCCATCTGCAAGTGTTTTTAACATATCAATATTTTTTTTTGTTGCAATATCTATTTTTCTTAATATGTCTTTTTTCAATGATATATTTTTAATGTGTTGTAATAACCCTTTGGAAATTATTCGTTTCAATTTAATACCCTCTTTACGTAAATTTTTGTATAATAAATCATTTAATTGTTCATATTGATTGTTTTCATAATCATATAATTTACTGAAATAATATGATTCATCACTATCATATGTGTGTTCAATATCTTCTTTAGATGGTGGATATTGATCTTCTGATATCCACAAGTGTGCATTAACATATGATAATTGTTTTAAAAGTTGTTTGTTCTGATCCATAATTATAGAGTCAGTTGAATGTTCGTCGTGTTGTTGCATTATTATAATAATATGGGTTGTTTTATTGGTTTTAACTATAAAAATAAATATCAATTTTTTATATGGTGGCCGCCATATTAAAATAGGAATCGTTTAACCATCCTGATATATATAATATAAAATTTTATTTTTTATTTTTTTTGTATTTGTTTTGTATAAAAAAAGATCTTATTATAGATGTTGATTAATTATATTTTAATTTAAACAACTCTAAAGCTATAAGTTTTATGTCTAATAAACTTGTTTCGTTGTCAAATTCAATCAGATCAGAAATTTTATTTTTACCTTTGCATTTATGTTTGTTGAAACTTCCACAATATATATGTAATTTATAGGTATCGTCATCGTTATCATCATTCTCGTAATCGTTATCATCATCAATGACATATTCAGCATATGGACATTCAAAATGTGGACAATCTGAAAAATCCACAATATCAAAGGATTTATTATATAATTTTCTTTCATAAATATCAGACCATATATCTTTTCTAAAGGTCTTAAATAATGATATATTGATATTTTTATAAAATTTATAGATTGGTGGAATCAAATATGTAGAAATTTCTTCTAAAATATCAAGAGGTAGGTCTGAAATATGTTTTTTTTTGGAAATAATTAATTTTGTAGATAATATTTTACTACCTATACTTTCAATAGATCTTGATTCAATATTTTTGTATGAAGTACGAATAATATCTTTGACAAATTCAGATGTTGTATGACGATTATAAAAATTTAAATATGGATTATATTTTGGATTAATATTATTAGTTGTTTTTTCCTCTACCGAATCTGGACCATTTTCTCGTTCATCATCTAAAATTGCGAGCTCACATAATTCATACGTTTTAAATTCATCTTTAACATCTTCTAAAGCACGATAAGTTTGTTGAACTGCTAATTTACATATTTCTTCAGTTTGTTCTTTAACAAAGTATAAAGCATCACCATTTTGTTGAACTGCTAATTTACATATTTCTTCAGTTTGGTTCTTAACTAATTGTAAAGCCCGACCATCATGTTGAACTGCTGATTTACATATTTCTTCAGTTTGTTCTTTAACATATTCTAAAGCACGGACATTTTCTTGAACTGCTAGACAACATATTTTTTCAGTTTGGTTCTTAACATATTCTAAAGCCCAACCATATTGTTGAACTGCTAGACAACATATTTCTTCAGTTTGGTTTTTAACATATTTTAAAGCATAACCAAATTGTTGAACTGCTAGACAACATATTTCTTCAGTTTGGTTTTCAACATATTTTAAAGCACCACCAAATTGTTGAACTGCTAATTTACAAATTTCTTCAGTTTGTTTTTTAACATATCTTAAATCACGACCATCTTGTTGAACTGCTAATTTACAAATTTCTTCAGTTTGGTTATCATCAAAATATAAAGTACAACGATTCATTTTAATGAATAATTTTACTTTGTTGGGTTTTATTAATTATAAAAAAATCAATTTTTTGTATATAAAAAAATTGATTTTTTAACGATCTATTAAAGTATATATTATAAATTAATATATATTATGATTTCAATTGCTCATATCTTTAATAGACGTGAATTTATGCGTAGATTATGGGAACACGCTAAAAAACCAATTCATCTTACTTTTTATGGTATTGATGAACAATTAGATGAAAAAGAATTAGATATCGCTATTACCCGTTTTACAGATTCTCTTTGTGGACGCATCATAAAGGTAGATGTAACTAAAAAAGAAGTATTCACCGAAGATTATGATAAAGTAAATGGTAATGGTATGTTTAAATTTGTTCTTAATACATATTTTCCTAAAAATTTACCATCTACATTCAACCTAACTTTTTGTAATAAATTATCTTATATTGAACATACAAATATGTTTGATAATTCTGTAGATTCATTAATTGGAAATTTAGAAACCACATCTATAAGTCCAAAACGGTCTAATAATATGGACTTCAATGAAGTATCCATTTATAAAAAAGCTAAAATTGATGACGTTGAGATGCAATGTTCAGATAATAATCAATTATACACTCATACCTTTTTTTGTTCTTGTGACCAGTATAGAGGATTTCAAAAAAAAATGTTTTATGACAGTAATGGACTCAAAAAATACGCTAAATTTTGTAATGAATGTGAATTTCCTTATGAAGCATCTATTTATTCTTTCAATTAAATAGTTCATAATACTACTATAAAAATTTGATTTTTTTATTTCATAATTAATTATTCATAGATAAATGTTTTATATATGGTATTATATTATTTTAGAACTACTGACACAAATGAATCGATTCCAATTAATTGTGATAATACATTTCGTGTACATCTGATCGATAATTTAGGTAATAAATGGACTGAATGTAATTATGATGGATGTGGATTTTTTGGTAATAAAAATATATTTGAATTGATTGCAAATATGAATAATAAATATACACAAGAAGATGGTGTAAAATTATTTATCAATAGAAATACTAATACTATTTTTCCTAATATAATTAGATATTATGATGATTCCACTGAATGGATTAATGTTTCGTTAGCCACTCATTATGACACTATTAGTTGTTGGAATAATGATGATTATTAATTGTGTTTTTTTTTTTATATAAAATTATTTTTAATTAACAATAAGATGGTTAATTAAAAAAATATTTAATAAACTTGTTTAAGATATGATTTTGTGTTATCATTTAATTCAGATCGTAATTTGGTTCCATGATATTGATTACAATTATTATTTTTATTTTGTAACATTTTTTCTGAAAATTCAATACACAATGTATCTGGATTAATTTTTAAATGTTTCCTATCAAATAATTTATGCATCTCTCCACTCAATAGTAAACCATTATCTACATCATATTTTGATACTAAATCTGATTCACTAAAGGGTAAAATATGAGCTGCATCACACATTTCAATATCATTACCAGTAATTACACACGATTTGTATCTATCAATTAAATCTCTACGAAATTTATCTTGATATCGTCTTATTTTATTTTCTTGAGTTTCTTCATAATTATAATCATAATTATACTTGAAATACAATGATAATAAATTTGCATCATATCTTTTTAATAATGATTCATAAGTTGCTTTATGGTTTCCATCATATTCTTTAAATATATTTTCATTCGATATGCTTTTTAATGACATTATACTTATAATGTTTTATCTGTTATATTTTTAAGTGATTTACTTAATTTTTATAATAATATACAGCATCCAAACGTTGGTTCATTTTTTGTTTTATATTTATATGGTTGATTATAAGTATTTGGATATGTCATTGGATATACATATTGTTGCACTTGATTTGATGGTATTGACCATTGATTTGTTCCATATATTGATATTATTCCATTATTATATTTTGGTTGTTGGTCCGACTTAGTTTGTGATGATAATATCGGTTTATTTAGTTGTGTTGATTGATTATTATAAATAGATTCATATGATGGTGGTGGTAATTGATTCATTATTTATATATATATATAAAAAAATTGATTTTATATCATTTTGTCAATTCTAATTATAATAATATAGGTATATACATGAATCAATTCAATATTCTTGCTACTCTTAATGATATCAATAATGCTATCGAAAAACTAAATGACAATTATTTGCCTCTAATATTCAATAATACTTTTAATAGAGTTGGTGATCTACTAATTAATGATCTTAACTTTTTTAATCAACGTATTAACAATAATATAGCATATTATGATAATCGTCATCATCTTGCATATCTAAATGGTCTAAATTATAATAATCTTACGGACAATCAAAGAGCCGATATGAGAGGATGTATAAATAATCTGCTTAATGAGATTAATATTGAATTAAATGAAATGATTAATTTTCAAAACAATAATATCAATTATAATATTAATAATTATAATAATAATCAAGTTAATAAAAACCATTAAACATCTTAATTAATTAAACACTTTTTTTATAACCAAATAATATTTTAATAACAATGATTCACAAAATCTACTAAATAATTTCCTCCATCATCAACCATATCGGCTGCTGCGGCTGATACTCTACCATCAATATTTCTTGGTCTAAGAACTGGTCCTTGTATTGATCCTTGTAAAAAATTGGTGCCATTCATAAATGATCTAGAAATATCTATATCAATATATCCTTTATCTGGATTTGTTATGTATAATCCAGGTTTCACATTAATTATTCCATTTCGAGCCAGTTCGTTCATTACCAAATCAAATATATTTTTATGTTCTGATCCACAATAATATATTACACTATCTGAATTACCTCTATAATTACGAAGTTCTTTGCTTTTTTGAACTACTTTATCAGGAAATTCACGAAATATCCTTGCTATTGCATACATATCCATAACAAATTGATACAAAGCAATCATAATTACACTTCTGTTAAAATTGTAATATCCTTTTGGTCTTACTTCACCTTTTATAAATTCAATACATTTATAAGATCTTTTATCTAATTCTACTGACATAACACTTTGTATGATTCTAACTATTCGTTGGTCAGATATTGCGTCTAATTGTTTCTTAATTTTAGGATGATTAAATAAAGTTCTTTTTATATATAAAGTGGTATCTCTTATAAACTTTTCATTTATAAATCCGTCATTTAGATTAATTCCATATTTTCTTTGAAATTTTTGTTTGTTCCCTTCTGTTAAATAATATGATGAAAAAAAATGTGGATAATACATCGTTTTATCTTGATGATCTATTTCAATAAATTCTCTAAAATCAGCATTATGTGCTCGTAAGTTCGGATATATACTTCTACAAGCTGCTCTGTCTTCTTCATTTTTCATATTTAAACATAGGCGAAACTGATGTTCAATCAATGGAAGACTAACAGATGACGTTTTATTTTCAATTCCTTGTTCTACCGAACTTACATTACTAATATAAGTTTCTACAAATAAATCAAATTTTTGAAGAGGATATTGAGTTGTCAATGAGTGAATAAAGCTTGACATATATAATGTATTATGAGGATAATCATGCTGTGACATCATGGAAAAATCATCGAAACCTAATTTTTCAAAATGTGATTCTCCAAATATATGATATGTTTTTGTTTTACCACCTCCAATATCTACCAAATATTCAGAATATGCTTCAGGACCAATAATACGCTTTACATCACCAATATCACGTATTTTTAAACAATTAAACGACTGATCTAATTTTTTTCGTCCAAAACTCTCTTTATCTAATTGATCAAATCTTATCAGAGTCTCACATATTCCTGCCACTGCCATATATAATTATATTATTATTATACATTATATTTCTATAAAAGTTAATATATTTAATAACAATGATTCACAAAATCTACTAAATAATTTCCTCCATCATCTGCTGCGGCTCTGGCTCCATCATCTGCTGCTGCGGCTGTGGCTGCGACTGTGTCTTCATCATCTGTGGATGTGGCTTCATCATCGGTGACTGTTGCTTCATCA
>Ga0214921_10011650_pt1 | contig 10646 bp, 10 predicted proteins | sample LL1505_MetaG_FD_177992 | JGI IMG/M metagenome (GOLD analysis project Ga0214921, IMG submission 177992) | Freshwater microbial communities from Lake Lanier, Atlanta, Georgia, United States - LL-1505 | ecosystem: Environmental > Aquatic > Freshwater > Lake | place: USA: Georgia | collected...
AGCGGTAGCCACCATTACTGCTAGCAGCCCCCACAACTGCGTGGCGCCATCGCGACCTTGGTCAAGCACCAAGGTGAGTCCGCCCGTCAAAAGCATTAAAACTGCCGCCCAGACCCGGCGGTCCATGGTTTCACCATAAATTTGCCAAGCCAATACCGCTGTAAATAACGCCTCTAGGGTGAGCATGAGCGAAGCACCCATGCCACTGGTTCGCTGCAACCCCCAAGCTAGAGCGACCGGACCAACCACGGCACCAAAAAAAGCCATGGCCAAAAGCCAACGTAAGTCAGCTCGCCGAAGCCGCGCCTCCTTGTCCACCGGCTGGCGAAGCATCCACCCCACCACCGCCGCCCCCACGTACAGCAAGGCCGCGGTGGTGAAGGCACCGACATCCTTACCAAACTTCTGGACCAAAGGTGTACTGGCCCCAAACAGAACAGCAGCAAACAAGGCGAGCAGGCCGCCGCGAAGCGCTGGAAGATGGGAAATAGGTGAAGCCCTCATTCAGAAGTCAGTTGGCTAGTTCAATACCCGTGACAGTAAAGACGCCATTTCGCTTCTCAGCAGAAAAGCGAACTTTGTCACCTGGACTGAGTTTTTCCAATAGCGCTGGATCCGAAGCTGTGAACACCATCGTCATCGGCGGCATATCGAGATTTTCGATGCGACCGTGGCGAAGGGTGACCTTGCCCTGGGCTTTGTCGACCCTTCTAACTTCGCCCTCGGTGGCTGACTGGGACGCCGGAGCGCTAGGAGCAGCACCAGCTGAGTGGTGCGCAGAATGGTCAGTATTAGAGGATTGCGCGAAGACTGCAGTTGATAAATTCAAAGCTGCGGCGAGCACAAAAAAACGAAAGCTCATGTCGAACTCCTTGGGGTTTGAGGATAAGAAGCAAAAACGCGGTCACGGCCCTGCTTATCGATAAGCAGAACCTGGTATGCGTCCTGATGTCCACCGGACTCCATGCCGGGCGAACCCACTGGCATGCCCGGTACGGCCAGACCCAAGGCAGTAATTCGACTGACCAGCAAACGCTTGATTTCTTTTGCGGGCACATGCCCCTCGATGACATAGCCCGCAACGATGGCCGTATGGCAACTACCGAATTTTTCGGCCAGTCCGTGCTGCTTGCGAACCACTGCCGTGTCGCTCACTTCTGTGACCTTGACCTGAAAACCAGCTTGTTTGAGATGGTCCACCCAAGCGCCGCAGCAGCCGCAACTGGGGTTTTTGAACACCTCAACGGGAGGCAATGGGGTGGCAGCAAGGGCGGGTACGCCAGACAAAAAAGACATGGCCAGCGCACCGGCAGAACGCACAAGAACCTGACGACGCATCATTTGACCACCACCTTTCCAACCATACCTGCCTCAAAATGGCCAGGAATCAGGCAGGCGAATTGAAATTCGCCGGGTTGAGTGAACTGCCACACGATCTCGCCATTGCGACCGGGTTTGACATGAGCCATGTGCGGCGCATCGTGCTCCATACCAGGGAACTTGCGCATTATTTCAGCATGCTCAGCTAACTCCTTAGGCGTGCCAATCACCAACTCATGAAGAACAGCACCACGATTGGTCACGCGCAGGCGAACGGTTTCGCCTTTTTGGACGGTAAGGGTCCCAGGCACAAAGCGCATTTTGTCGTCCATCGTGATTCGGATGGTACGAGTCACCTTAGCCGGATCACCCTCTTGGCCGAAGGCAGTGGCTTCTACTTGAGAAGGGTTGAACTTACGAGTAGCAGCCTCGAGGTGCGAATCGCCATGGGCATGGGCCACTACGGAGGTCAGCAGTGCGAAGGTAGAGAGAAAAAGTCTGTATTCATGTTTCATAAGTTGTCCTGAAAATATCAATGTCCTTCGTGGCCTGTTGGCTTGCGCACTTGGAGCTTGTTGTCGGGTGTAACAGGTACGGCGCGCACGGGTGCTGGCACATCGCCCTGGAATTCATGTGCCACGGTGCCTGGCGGGTGTTTGTAGTTTCCCGGGTCACGGTAATCACCGCGCTTCACGTCATCACGAACCTTGACCACGCTGAACATGCCGCCCATGCCCACCGGGCCGAACGGTCCTTGGCCAGTCATCATCGGTAGGGTGTTGTCGGGCAAGGGCATCTCCATCTCGGACATTTCATGCATGCCCTTGTCTCCCATTGCCATGTAGTCGGGCACAAGTTTGGAAATGCGCTGAGCTAGGTCGCGTTGATCCACACCCAACATGGTCGGAAGGTTATGCCCCATCGGACCCATGGTGTGGTGCGACTTGTGGCAGTGGATAGCCCAGTCACCCGCAGCAGCATCAAATTCGATGGCTCGCAGTTGCCCCACTCCCACGTCAGTGGTGACCTCGGGCCAACGCGCCGCCTTGGGCACCCAACCACCGTCCGTGCCAGTCACCTCGAAGTGAGGCCCGTGCATATGGATGGGATGGTTGGTCATGGTGAGGTTGCCGATCCGGATTCGCACACGATCTCCAGTGCGTGCCACCAACGGATCAATCCCAGGAAACACGCGGTTGTTCCAGGTCCACATGTTGAACTCGGTCATTGTGCTGATCTTGGGCGTCATCGCACCAGGCTCAATGTCGTACGAGGCCAGCATGAACATGAAGTCACGGTCGACCTTGAGTTGATTCGGGTCTTTGGGGTGTACCACCAAGCAGCCGTACATCCCCATGGCGAGCTGGAGCTGTTCGTCCAAATGCGTGTGATAGAAGTGGGAGCCTGATCTCAAGAGCGTGAACTCGTAGACAAATGTCTTGCCAACGGGGATGCCCGGCTGGGTCAAGCCAGACACCCCATCCATGCCTGAGGGAAGCATGATGCCGTGCCAGTGGATTGCGGTGGGCTCAGGTAGCTTGTTGGTCACAAAGATGCGGATGCGGTCGCCCTCAACAGCCTCAATGGTGGGGCCTGGGCTAGAACCATTGAATCCCCACATGTTGACCTTCATACCCGGAGCAAATTCGCGCACCACTTGCTCGCAAACCAAGTGAAACTCCTTGACGCCGTTTTTCATGCGCCAAGGCAACGACCATCCATTAAGGGTGACAACAGGGTTAAAAGGTCTACCGGTAGGAGGAGGCGGTGGCGGCAGTGTGGCAGCAGAGGACTGCATTGGGGCCTCGGGCAAAGAAGCGGCTCCCACTTTGCTAACGGCGGTAGCGCCAAGTGCAACAGCACCAGCGGTACGGAAAAAATCTCGACGATTACTCATTGTGTGTTTCTCCTCAGTGACCAGGCTTAGCGGCGGTGGCCGGAACGCTGATAGGCGATACGCTTGCAGCTACAGGGGATCCCGCAGTCAAGGCGGTGTCGAGGTTGACCTGTGCGACCCAGAAGTCTCTCAGAGCAGCTACAGCGTTGCTCACGCCTGTGACCTGTTCGCGCGCATCAGCCAGCAACTCGAAGACACTGATGAGCATGCCGTTGTAACGCAGCAAATTTTCTTCAGAAATGCGTTTGCGAAGCGGAACCACTTCGTCGCGATAGTGGCGAGCCAGCTCATAGGCCGTGAGATAGGCAGCATGGCTCTCGCGAACCTCGGACTGTGCCTGGACGCCCAGTGCAGCTACGCGGTTCATCGACTGCAGATATGTGGCTTCAGCACGCGCAACACGCGCGGTGCCAAAGTCAAAAATCGGCAACTCAAGTGAAATCTCGTAGCCGTTTGAACGCTGAGCGCCGGTTTCACTCTTGTTCTGGTAGCCAACTTCCAGCACATTGACCAACCGGGTACTGCGAGTCAGACCAAGGGTGCGGGCTAAAGCCTCGGTCTGGCGCTTGGCAATCTGAATATCCAGGCGTTTATCCATAGCCGTTTGCTCAGCGCTGCGTACCTCCAATGCCTGTTTAGGCAACTCAGGCAGCCGGTCAGGCAGTTGGAACTTCAACTGCTCGCCCGTTAACCCCAGAAGTCGAGTCAATCGCTCCCGATCTGCCAGCGCTTGCTGTTGAGCACGAGCCAGTTGTGCTGTTGTGTCGGCAAAAAAGGCTTGCTCTCTCATCTGTGTGAGGCGGTTGAAATTGCCCACCTGAGCCATACGCTTTGCTAGCTCATTGGCAATGTCCGCGGTCTCCTTGACCTGCTGCAAATAGCGGAGTTGCTCCTGTGCACCAACGGCGTTGAAGTAGGCTCGGCGGGTATTAGCGGCTAAGGTCACCGCATCCTGTGCAGCTTGAAGCTGGGCTCGCTCGAAGCGTTGCTGTTCGATCTGTCGTGCCATGGGCATGGTGAGCAGCCCAAGCAGGTCGAACATCACGGTGCGGTCGTATTCCACGACTCCGTTGCCACTCAGACGCCCGAAGCTAAAGCCCGGATTACGCAGTCGTCCGGCCCGCACAAGATCTGCTTCAGCGATACCGAGATTAGCCAGTTGCGCTTGCAGATCGCGGTTGCTTAGCAAGGCCACTTCGACGGCAGAGTCGACGCTCAGGGGCCCCTTAAGAAGTTCAGAAACACGCGCCTGTGCGATCTCTGTCTGCGCAGCATCCCGTTGGAAGGCTACGGGTTGCGCAATGCGTTCTCGAGTGAGTTGGGATACTTGGTCTAGGCCACCGTCAGCTGACAACGAGGCGCAGCCCGAAAGGGCGACAACGGACAATGCCGTCAAACCCCAAAGGTAATGTCTTTTCATGATTCACAGTCCTGGAATTGCCATCCCGTGTTGGGACAGCCCACACCTGCGGCCCGTCAAAAAAACGGCGCAAGCACCTTTGTCTGGCAGCAAACGCCAGACGAATCAGGTCAGAGACTGCGAGGAGGCCGCTCAGGGCCCTCGGCTAGGAATTGGGACGTTAGCGTCGTCAATGATGGAAATTTCGGTGAAACAGCCTGCACTACCGGCATTCCCGTAGCGCTGGGGGGAGCAACGCAAGCTGAGGCACAGGTTAACATACAGGAACTGCATTTCCCTTGGTGGCCATGTGACTGAGTTGGGTCAGTATCTGAAGCTCCACCCGAGGAAGCCAGCGAGTGATCATGCCCATGGTCCGCGTGGTTCATGCGGTGGCTGTCAGCATGAGACAACTCGTGATTTGCCTGTGCCGTAGCCTGAACGACCAAGTTTCCGTTTCCACTAGCGCAAGACTGAACGTGCGCCATAGCCCCACGCAAGGGCATCAGCACAGTCAGCAAGACCAGCAAGTAAAGACGGAAGACTTTCACAATCTTAAGTTTAGCAGGCCGTAAGAAATTTGTCCTGGCACATGCGGGCTGTGAGCACATTAGACACGCGGCTGATTCGTGCTTTGCGCCGCAGGAAATCTGACCAACGCATCCGCCATCGTGGAGGATGGTTAAAACCGGTGTGCTCGATGACAAAGACTGTTGCGCGGTGTTGAGAACCGATTTGCTTGATCTGGATCAAAGCAAAGGAACCTGTTCTGCTGAATGCTGCACCTAATATTTTTGGAGAACTTTCACCATGCGATCAAAAATTTCACTGCTGGCTTTAAGTGCCTTGGTCGTTTCAGGTTGCGCTATGGCGCAGGCACCAAAGGAAGAGGAGGACCACTCCGCCCATCATCCTTCAGGAAACGCTCCCGCCACCGCACTCCCCGCAACCGGATCAGCCTCCACGCCTCAAGTTTTCGAGCGTCAAATGAAGTCTATGCAAGAGATGCATCAAAAAATGCAGGCGGCGAAAACTCCGGCCGAGCGCGCGGCCTTGATGGATGAACACATGAAGCTGATGCAGTCTGGTATGGCCATGATGGGCCAAATGCGCGGTTCAAGGGGAATTGAAGGTATACCCGGCATGGCTGCAGGGATGGGTGGTTTCTCCCCTGGAGGGGCCGGAATGGGTTCACCGAGTGCAATGCCAGGCACTAACCAAGCAACTACCGCTGCGGGCGCCGGGATGACCGGCATGATGGGCATGCACATGCAGATGGAACGGCGGATGGCGATGATGGAGCAGATGATGCAGATGATGGTTGATCGCGAATCGGTTAACCCACGCAAATAAACCTCAACAGCACCAGGAAGCCCCTCCTTTGGTCTTTTACTTTCAGCGTTCTTAGCTTTAGTTGCGATGGCGCTGCCGTCTGTAAGTGCGATCGCAAATTCACGGCGGCTTCGGATCGTCAAAATCAACTGATATAGGCCGCACTGGATCGACATGCGGTGACGATTACAAAAGTCCGGTTGTGGCCGCTTCCTGCCATCCATTGTCCAAGCAACCTGATTGCGCAGTTTGAACCCTTGGCAATACTTAAATCAAACCATTCGATTCGTCCACTCGTAAGTCATTGATCTTGTTGACCTCTGGCAGAGGCTCTTGTGGACTTCGGCCCGTTCTCCGGAGTAAGGGGCGCAGAGAGAAATGGCCGATAGAGAGAGAACTGGGCGCAGAACAGTCCAGTTGGTGCAGTGAGCGAGGTCCACAGCTTTCCGCAGGAACCCGCAAGAACACGGGGCAACACGCACGATTGCCCAAGAAAAAACCCCAACTCAGACGAGTTGGGGTTTTGCATATGGTGGAGCTGGCGGGATTTGAACCCGCGTCCACAAGCCTTTTTCGTACAGTTCTACATGTGTAGTCGTCTGATTTGTATCTCGTCAGACAAAACGCGCAGCGACACGCTTCTTATCCAACCAGCATCCTTAGATCTCGTCCGCCATCAAGATGCACGATGGTAGACCAGCCCATATGTATTCCCTTGCAGCTAGGAGGTCTTGCGACCCCCTAACCCAGCCTATCGGCCAACTGTTGCAAGGCTCACCGGATTAAGCGGCGAGTGCGAAACGTTCGTCGTTTGCAGTTAGTTTTTTTCTGCGGTTTTACGAGGTAACAGAACCTCGACATGCCCTGCCACGCGTCCGAACCCATGTCGAAACCAGTGCAGCCCCAAGCAAACCATTTTAGTCCTTATTGAGCAATTGCAAGAGTTGCGTCGGCAAATCGATGTGCGCATGAGCGCCCCAAGCCGAAACCTCGGCCTTTGGGCCCAAATAACCATAGGTGGCCGCCACCGTACCCATACCTGCTGCCAAGCCTGCCACCACGTCACGCTCATCGTCGCCCACGTACACGCAACGCTGGGGATCTACCCCCAAGCGCCGCGCCGCCTCAAACAAGGGTTCTGGGTGAGGCTTTGAATGGGGTGTGGTGTCCCCACTCACCACCGTATGGGCTTGTGCCAGCAAGGGCATGGTTTCTACCAAAGGGTGGGTGAAGCGTTGGGACTTATTGGTCACGATGCCCCAAATGAACTGCTTGGCCCTAAGGGACAGCAGCATTTCGGCCACGCCCGGAAAAGCCTGCGTTCTTTGAGTCAGGCATTTTTGATAGTTTGTCAAAAACTCTTCTTTAGCCGCTTCAAATTCCGGGTGATCCGGCGACATGTCCAGGGCCACTTGCAACATGCCACGCGCTCCGGCACCCGCCATAGGGCGATACAACTCGTAAGGCAACGCGGGCATACCCCTGTCGGTTCGGATTTTGTCAGCGGCAGCGCCCAAGTCAGGTGCGCTGTCTATAAGGGTGCCGTCCAAATCAAACAAAACAGCTTGAACTTGATGAAACATTGCGAAACGGGTATAGCACTAAAAAGATTTACGGGTTGCAAACAAGTAGTTCACGCTGGTGTCGGAGCTCAAGCGATAGCGCTTCGTGATGGGGTTGTATTCCAAGCCTTTGGTGTGCAGCACATCCAATTGCCCTTGACGGCAGAAGCTGGCGAGCTCACTGGGGCGAATGAGTTTGGCGTATTCGTGGGTGCCCTTGGGTAACAGATTGAGTATGTATTCAGCCCCCACTATGGCAAACAGAAAAGATTTGAGATTGCGGTTCAGGGTAGAAAAAAACGCCCAGCCACCGGGCTTGACCAACTGCGCACACGCTTGAACCACACTGGCCGGATCGGGTACGTGTTCCAGCATTTCCATGCAGGTGACCACATCAAAAGTGCCCGCCTCTTGCTCAGCCAACGCCTCTGCGCTGGTTTCCAAATAACGGATAGATGGTGTTTGGGCCTCAAGCGCATGCAATTGGGCTACTCGCAAGGCTTTGGTTGATAAATCAATACCTGTGACTTGCGCACCTTTGCGCGCCATGGCATCAGCCAAGATGCCGCCGCCACAACCCACATCCAATACACGCAGATTCTGGATTGCAGCCAAACCCAAGATCCAATCCAGGCGCAAGGGGTTGATTTGGTGCAGAGGCCTGAATTCGCTCTCGGGGTCCCACCATCTGTGGGCCAATTCTGAAAACTTGGCCAATTCGGCAGGGTCGGCGTTGTGTGGTGTGTTCATGGCTGGATTATCCGTGAGCCCACTTGCAAGCGATTGGTCCAATAAAAAACCCCGCCGAGGCGGGGTTTGAGACTTGGGGTGGAAACCTCAACAATTACTTGTTAGGGCGTGTACCCACCACTTCAATCTCAACGCGGCGGTTTTTAGAACGGCCTTCGCTGGTTTTGTTGTCAGCAACAGGTTGCTTCTCGCCCTTGCCTTCGGTGTAGATGCGGTTCTTTTCGATACCTTTGGTAATCAAATAAGCCTTGACAGCTTCAGAACGGCGAACGGAGAGCTTTTGGTTGTAAGCATCAGAACCCACGGAGTCGGTATGACCCACAGCAATGATGACTTCCAAGTTGATGGCCTTAACTTTTTGAGCCAAATCATCCAACTTAGCTTTGCCTTCAGCCTTGAGCACAGATTTGTCAAAATCAAAGAAAGCATCAGCCGCGTAAGTCACTTTGGTTGCGGCAGCTGGGGCAAGAGCCGGCGCCGCTGGCTTTGGTGCTGGTGCAGGTGCTGGTGCAGGTGCTGGTGTTGCGGCACGGGCAACAGGCGCTGGAGCAACTGGAGCTGGAGCAGGTGCTGGGGCCAAAGCGCCATCACAGTCCTTAGCGGCCGTGGCAGGCGTCCAGCTGGCGTTGCGCCAGCATTGACCGGAAGCGTTTTTCCACACTTCACCGCTGGCATTGCGCCAGTTGTTGACATCTTGTGCTGCAGCAGCAGTAGCTAAAGCGGCGGTGGCAATCAGGATTGCGACTTTTTTCATGATTCTCCTCATAGGAAAAAACTGCAGCACAGCTGCGAAATTCAGAACCCCCAGCCCTAACTAACTTAGGTGGCATGGTTCAACGGCTTAACATGTGAATTCTGCCACACCCTGTAAGCACCCCCTCCTAAGGGTTGGCCCTAGTGTTTGATATGGGTCAAATAAGTGGACCTCATCACTTTAGTTGTTGCACCAGTACCACAGAGCCAACACCTTGGCCGCCCAGTTGAAGTCAAAACCAGGCAGACAAGGACCGATTTAGAATCAGCCCCTTTGCCACGCGACTGACTGCCTGCGCTCCATGACCCAATTTGCCAAAGAAACCCTACCCATCAGCCTGGAAGAGGAGATGCGCCGCAGCTATCTGGATTACGCCATGAGCGTGATCGTGGGGCGCGCACTACCGGACGCGCGTGACGGACTCAAACCCGTGCACCGCCGCGTGTTGTTCGCCATGCACGAGCTCAACAACGACTGGAACCGCCCTTATAAAAAGTCGGCCCGTATCGTAGGTGACGTGATTGGCAAGTACCACCCGCACGGCGACCAGTCGGTGTACGACACCATCGTCCGCATGGCGCAAGACTTTTCCATGCGACATATGCTGGTGGATGGACAAGGCAACTTTGGCTCTGTAGACGGCGACAACGCTGCCGCCATGCGGTACACCGAAATCCGCTTGGCCAAAATTGCCCACGAAATGTTGGGCGACATTGACAAAGAAACCGTTGATTTCGGTCCCAACTACGATGGCTCCGAAAAAGAGCCCTTGGTGCTGCCATCGCGTCTGCCCAATTTGCTCGTGAACGGCTCGGGCGGTATTGCGGTGGGCATGGCCACCAACATCCCACCACACAACCTGAACGAAGTGGTCAACGCCTGCTTGCACCTGCTGCGCAACCCGCAAGCTCCAGTGGAAGAGCTGATGGAAATTGTGCCGGCCCCGGACTTTCCGACCGCTGGCATCATCTACGGCATGCAGGGCGTGCGCGAGGGCTACCGCACCGGCCGCGGACGCGTGGTCATGCGCGCCAAGTGCCACTTTGAAGACATCGACAAAGGCCAGCGCCAATCCATCATCGTGGACGAGCTGCCCTACCAGGTGAATAAAAAGACCTTGTTGGAGCGCATTGCCGAGCTGGTGCACGAGAAAAAAATTGAAGGCATCAGCCACATTCAAGACGAGTCAGACAAATCCGGTATGCGGGTGGTGATAGAGCTCAAGCGGGGCGAAGTCCCAGAGGTCATCCTTAACAACCTGTACAAGCAGACCCAGCTGCAAGACACCTTTGGCATGAACATGGTGGCCCTGATCAACGGGCAGCCCAAGTTGTGCAACCTGAAGGACCTGATTGAATTCTTTTTGGACCACCGCCGAGAAGTGGTGACGCGCCGCACCGTATTTGAGCTGCGCAAAGCCCGAGACCGCGGTCACGTGCTGGAAGGCTTGGCCGTGGCTTTGGCCAATATTGATGAGTTCATTGCCATCATTCGCAACGCACCCACGCCTCCTGTGGCCAAGGCCGAGTTGATGAATCGTTCTTGGGACAGCGCCCTGGTGCGTGAAATGCTCACCCGCACCCGCGCAGACGGCGGCGTGGTCAACGCTGACGACTACCGACCCGAGGGTTT
>Ga0214921_10011651_pt1 | contig 10645 bp, 10 predicted proteins | sample LL1505_MetaG_FD_177992 | JGI IMG/M metagenome (GOLD analysis project Ga0214921, IMG submission 177992) | Freshwater microbial communities from Lake Lanier, Atlanta, Georgia, United States - LL-1505 | ecosystem: Environmental > Aquatic > Freshwater > Lake | place: USA: Georgia | collected...
CATTATGTCCAAAAAAGACTATTATGATATTCTTGGTGTAACCAAAAAAGCAACTCCTGAAGAAATAAAAAAAGCTTATAGATCTCTTGCAATGAAATATCACCCTGACAGAAATCAGGGAGATAAAACCGCTGAGGCAAAATTTAAAGAAGCATCAGAGGCTTATCAAGTTTTATCTGATCCAAAGAAAAAATCCTCTTATGATCAATTTGGGCATTCTGCATTTGAAAATGGAGGAGGTGGTCCAGGAGGTTTTGATTTTGGTGGTTTTGAATCTGGCGCATTCTCTGACATCTTTGATGATTTTTTTGGTGACTTTATGGGTTCGGGTCGAAGTGGAAGAGGTTCAAAAAAATCAAGATCTAATCGTGGATCTGATTTAAAAATAAATTTAGAAATAACTTTAGAAGAGGCTTATTTTGGAAAAAAACAAACCATTAATTTGTCTTCAAATGAAAAATGTGAAAAATGTTCTGGAAGTGGCGCAGAACCTGGTTCAAAACCAAAAAAATGTTCAACTTGCAATGGACATGGAAAGGTGAGAACCCAGCAAGGGTTTTTTACTCTACAACAAACTTGTCCTGATTGCAGAGGTGAAGGCGAAATGCTTTCTAATCCTTGTAAAGATTGCAAAGGAGCTGGTGCTATCAAGACAAAGAAAAATCTTTCTATTCAAATTCCAAAAGGTGTTGATGATGGAACACAAATAAGATTATCTGGAAAAGGAGATGCTGGTTACAGAGAAGGATCTAATGGAGATCTATATGTATTTATAACTGTTGAAAAACATAAAATATTTCAAAGATCTGAAGAAAATCTATATTACAAATTACCTATATCAATGACTGATGCGGCCCTAGGTGCCGAAATAGAAGTGCCAACTATCGATGGGGGAAGATCAAAAGTTAAAATTCCTGCAGGGACTCAATCTGGAAAACAATTTAGACTTAAAGGAAAGGGTATGCCTATTATAAGAAGTGATGATTATGGAGATTTATATTTAGAAACAAATGTAATAATTCCTGAATCTTTGACAAAGGAGCAAAAAGACTTGCTCGAAAAATTTAAAGCTTTAGAAGATTCAAATAATAATTCAGAAATCAAAAATTTTATAAATAAAGCTAAAAAATTTTGGAGTGGTAATTAATGAAAAAAATTAACATCACAATCACCGGAGCTCTTGGTAGAATGGGAAAAATTCTAATTAAAAGGATAGACAAAAATAAAAATCTAAAATTATTTAGTTTAACAGATCTTAAATCTGGAAAAACTATAAATAAAATTAAGATACAAAATAATAATTTTGAAGCTTTTAAAAAAACAGATGTTATTATTGATTTTTCAAGACCTAGAGCTTGTCTTGAAGTTTTAAAGTATGCTAAAAAATTTAAAAAAAAAATTGTAATAGGAACAACAGGTTTTACTAAACAACAAAATAATTTGATTAAAAATTACTCTAAAAAAATTGCTATATTTAAATCTGGGAATATGAGTTTAGGTATTAATCTTTTAGAATATATTGTTAATATTTTTTCAAAAAAAATACCTAATGACTATCAAATTGGAATTAGTGATAACCATCACAAAAAAAAAGTTGATTATCCTTCAGGAACAGCTTTGATGTTAGCAAATGCAGTATCGAAAGGAAAAAATAAAAATTTAGAATCTATCAAAGGAAAAATATTTCTAAATAGGTCAGGAAAAATGCAAAAAAATAAAGTTAATTTCTTTATTACACGAAAAGGTAATACTATTGGAAAACATTCTGTAAACTTTAACAACAATATAGAAAGCATAGAACTAAAGCATGTCGCCTTTTCAAGAAATCTATTTGCTGATGGAGCTTTAAATGCTGCTTTATGGATAAGCAAAAAAAATAAGGGCTTATTTAATATGCAAGATTTGCTTGGTTTAAAGTAAGCTTTTATAATAATTCTTAATGCTTCTAAATCAGAATAAGGCCTTTCTACTAATTAAACTGCTAGATAAATCAATTAAAAATCCTAAAACTTCTTTAAAGTATAGAAATAGATTTACTTTACTAACTTCTGTAGTGCTTTCAGCTCAATGTACTGACTTGAATGTAAATAATGTCACTAAGATTATATATAAAAAATATTATACACCTAAACATTTTGTAAATTTGGGAATTAATAAAATAAGAAATCTTATTAAAAAAATAGGACTTTTTAATAACAAAGCTAAAAATTTATATAACTTATCAAAAATCTTAATAGAAAAATACCAGAGTAAAGTCCCAAATAAATTTGAAGATCTAATATCTCTCCCTGGAGTTGGAAGAAAAACTGCTAATGTAGTTTTAAATGCTGCTTTTAATAAGGCAACTGTAGCAGTTGATACTCATGTATTTAGAGTTGCTAATAGAACCGGTCTTTCTAATGGTAAAAGTCCAGAAAGAGTTGAAAGCCAATTATTGAAAATATTGCCTACAAAACATATAAAAAAAGCCCATCATTTAATACTTTTGCATGGAAGATATATTTGTAAAGCTAGAAATCCTTTATGCAAAAAATGTGTAATTAATAAAATTTGTCTATACAAAGAAAAAAATGAATAAAAAAATTTTAGGCATAGGAAATGCTATTGTTGATGTTCTTGCAAAAGTAAATGATGAGTTCTTGAAAAAAAATAATCTTATTAAAGGCTCTATGAAGCTCATAAATAAAGCTGAATTTGAAAATCTTAATAAAAATATAAAGATAGAAAAAGTTGTAGCGGGCGGCTCTGTTGCTAATACCATGGCAGGAATTTCATATCTTAAAGGATACCCTTCTTTTATTGGAAAAGTTAATTCTGACAAACTGGGAGATTTATATAAAAAAAGTCTTGAAGATATAAATATCAATTTTCCTTATATTAAAAAAAATGAAACTTTACCGACTGGAGCATCAATTATTTTAATTACTCCAGACTCAGAAAGGACTATGTGCACTTATCTTGGTATTTCATCACATCTTACAGCTAATGATATCTCTAAACACAGTATCTTAGATCATGAATTAATTTTTTTAGAGGGATATTTATGGGATAAAGGAGAAAGTGAAAAAATGTTTAAACACGCAATAAATATAGCAAAAGCACATAAGATAAAAATCTCAATGAGTCTGTCTGATATTTTTTGTGTTACGAGACATAAAAAGGATTTCTATAATTTACTTAAAAATGATTTGGATATTTTGATAGGCAATGAGAACGAAATAAATGAACTAACAGGCAAAAAAAATCTACTAGACTCAATAAATGAATTAAAAGAATTAGATAAACTAATAGTCATTACAAGAAGCGATAAAGGAAGCTTAGCTATAAAAAATAATGAAATAATTAGTTGCGAAAGCATTAAAGTTGATAAGGTGGTTGATTTAACAGGAGCTGGTGATTTATTCGCTGCTGGATTTTTTAAAGAATATTTAGATAAATCTGAAATTAAAAAATGCTTAACAACCGCATCAATTGCTGCATCAAAAATTATTCGAAAAATTGGTGCAAGATTAGATTAGTCGGAGACTATTTAGATAAATAATATAAAGAGTTTTTTTCAACAATAAATTTTTTATCTTTAAAAAACTTATTTATTTTTTTTCTTAATCTATGCAAATGAGTCTCGAAGGCATGGCTTTCTAATTCAGAGCTGCGTTTCCACACATTTTTTATCAAAAAAGATTTCTCCAAACCTTTATTTTGATTTAATGCTAAGATTAAATCTAACTCTTTTTCTGTAATTTTAGTTTTAATGCCATTTTTAATAATAATTCTTTGATTTGAGTCTATTTCATAGCCATTAATAATAATTTTAGATTTTTTAAAAAAATTATATTTAGTGACTAAAATATTTAATATCTCTCTGAAAGATAAAATTTCTATTGGAACAAAAAGCGATACATGAAATTCTAATAGACTTAATTTATTTTTTAATAAAAAATCTCTATTATTTAATAAAAAAATAGTTGGAAGATTTTCGCTAAAATATTTTTTAATTTCTATTAATTTTAACTTTTCAATAAAAACAATTCTTATTAGTAAATCTTTATTACTGTATTTAAAATTCGCATCAGAAATTATTGTATAGTTAAGATCCAATTCATTTAATAGGGTAGTAAAAGATTTTGATCCAACAATATGAAGGTGAATATTATTCATAAATAAATATATAATACACTTAATATGATTATTGTAAAAAAATCTGGTTTTTTAAAATATAAAAACCTTAAATTCTGTTGTGCTTTAGGAAAGGCGGGAATTAACAAAAAAAAAATTGAGGGTGATAACATAACTCCTAGAGGAACATTTAAGTTAATTAAAATATATTATAGAGCCGATAGGTTAAAAAAAATTAAAACTTTCATTAAAAAAATTAAAATTAGAAAAAATATGGGATGGTGTGATGATCCTAATAGTCGTTTTTATAATAAACAAATAAAATTACCTAGTCGATTTAGCCATGAAAAACTTTATAGAAGTGATAATCTTTACGATCTGATTGCAGTAATAAATTATAATATGAAACCAATTAAAAAAAATAAAGGCAGCGCTATATTTGTACATATTTCAAAAAAAAATTACAAACCAACTAAAGGATGCATAGCTATAAAAAAAAATGATTTTTTATTACTGCTAAAGTCTCTAAAAAAAGAGACAAGAATCAAAATTGAATAAATTTATCTTCTATTATCAAAAATCGCCGAACCAATTCTTATAAAAGTTGATCCATGTTGGATGGCCTCTTTATAATCATTACTCATTCCCATACTTAATTCTGAAATTTTATTTTTTAAAGCAATATTTTTTAAAGATAAAAAATACTGATTTGGATCATTATCAACAGGAGGAATGCACATTAGACCAACAACATTCAAACCCAAAACATTCTTTGAATAATTAATAAAATCATCAACGACATCAACTGATACTCCCGATTTTTGCTTTTCATTATCAAAATTTACCTGAATAAAATATTTAATTTTTTTTCCAGAATTTTTTTCTTCTTTGCTTAATACATACGCAAGTTTATTGGAGTCTAAAGAATGTATATATGAAAAAACTGACAAAGCATCTTTAACTTTATTAGTTTGCAGGTGTCCCAGCATATGTAATTTTATTTTGTTATTAGTCTTTAATAAATTAGACCATTTACTAATTGCTTCTGAAACTCTATTTTCGCCATAGTGCGTGTGTCCATAATTAATTAATGGATATATATCATCTAAACAATTTTTTTTTGAGACAGCAATAATATTAATTTGTTTATCATTTGAGAGTTTCTGAACAATATTATAAATATTTTTAAAATTTTCTAAACAATGAGTAGACATTTAAATAAAAATTATATCGAAAATTTTTTCTTTTTTACAGATATAATTAATAATGAATTAATTCATCAAGTATTAAAGTTCAAAAATATTAGTTTAATCTATAATACATCAAATCAAAATCAAAATTTAGATGAATTAATGAAGATCAAGTTATTCTGTAACAGAAATAATATCAAACTATACACAAAAAATAACTTTAAATTAGCCGTCAAAATAAAAGCTGATGGCGTGTTATTAAATCATGAATTCAAAAATAAATTATTACAAAAATATGAGAAAAAAAAATTCAAAATTATTGTAGGAATTCATTCAATAAAAGAGTTTAATTTAAAAAAAAGTGAAAGTTTTAAAGATGTTATTATATCACCAATTTTTTATAATAAAAAATATTCAATAAATAAAATTTTAAGCCCAATTAAATTTAATTTAATGAGCCTTAACTGGAAAAAAAAGAAATACGCATTAGGAGGAATTAACAGAAGTAATTTTAAAAAAATATATCTTACGCATTCTACCGGTATTGGGTTTGTGTCTCTAATTAATGATCTAAAAATAAAAAAGCCCGTTTGTTTTTTTAACAAACGGGCTTTTTATAAAAGTTGATTTTATAACTAAATTAAAACTTAGTTGATAATCTAACTCCTAATTGTTTTCCTTCAGCTGTAGCAGCAGCTGAACCACCAATACCGTCAAACATTGAATAATCAGCAGCAATAACAACTGGACCTAAATTATATCCAACTTGTAAAGATTTGATTTTTTCTTTTTCTGTAGCTAAGTCTATTTTGTTAGTAGATTGTACTAAGCCAATAGTTAATTCCTTAGTTGCAGCATATGTAAGACCAATCATAGTGTTCTTCATTTTAGTCTCAGCAGTAGCATCTGTTGATGATCTGTTAGTTTTATGAACGTCAAAACCAGCAGCAAATTGACCAAAATTATAAGCGGCACCATAAGAAGTTCCTTCTAAATCTGAAGTTATTGCAGAGTTAGAAGCTTTTTCATTATTCTTAAACGCTGATAAAGTTAAACCTTTTACTCCAAAAGAATCAGTTCCTATAAAACCAATTTCATATGAACTGTTTCTTGTTGCAGCAGTAGTTCCAGCAGTTTGATCTGAACCTCCGATAAAACCACCTTGAGGAGCTAGAATAGCAGATATGTTAATACCTGTTCCTGGAATAGCTTGAACTAAACCGTAATACATAGCTTCTTTAGTTTTAGCACCAATTTGGTCAGTTGCTGACATACCAGCAGGACCAGCTGCAACGTCGTCTAATACGTTACGAACAAATGGTGTTGCATGGAACGTTGAGTTCTGAACGTGATCAATACCAGCAGTTAAAGTTGTAGAACCGATAATTAAATCGATATAAACGTTTTCATTGCTTACAGTATCTTTTTCACAAGTTGCCACGTTAGAGTTTGTTCCAACAGCAGTGGCTGCAGCAGTTCCATCAAATTCTAGAGAGAAACCAGCGGCATAATCCCAACCGTTAGATAGTTTTCCTTTATTTTGAATGTTTAATTGAGATTCTCTACCAAAACCATTTCTTGATGCATTACCTGTGCCATCAAATGAAATAGCTTTGTAGTGAATGTCTAAATTTCCACTCACAGTAGTCTGCGCTAATGCAGCACCACTGAACATAATTCCACTTGCTAATGCAGATGAAATCAATAGTTTATTTTTCATTGTTTTCCTTTTTTTATTGTTATAACTTCGATATAAATACATTTTTGAGATCTATTTTTTAAATAAATAGTTGTTTCTTCTAATTTTTTTATAATTTAGTGATATTTTTACAACATGTATTAAACATTGATTTTACTAATTAATATTAATAGTTATTTTATAAAATGAACAAATTTATAATAATTTTAACAATTTCATTGTTTTTATACAATTGTAGCTCGAAAACTGATCCAGTCACTGGTGAAAAAATTATAATAGAGCCAAATCCAGATAAAAAAGCAAGAGAATATGCAGAAAAAGGCGGTGGTATTTTTGGTGATATCAATAATGTAAGAAAGGGATCCTCTGCAACGGTTGATTTTGCAACATCTAATGTTTTGTGGAGAGCAACTTTAAAAACTTTAGATTTTTTACCGTTGTCTAACGCTGATTATTCTGGGGGGGTCATTGTTTATGATTGGTATTCCGACGGTAATTCGGATGAACAAATTAAAATTTCAATTAAGTTTTTAAGCAACGAAATAAGAACATCTTCAATTGAAGTTAATACTCATAAAAAAAAATGTGACATTAATAACAAGTGTACTGTAAAATTAGTAGACAATCTATCAGTAGATATTAAAGAAAAAATTATAACAGCTGCCAGACAGCTTAAAATTGAGGAAACTAAGAAAAAATAACAAATTAAATTTTAAAGGATGATTAATTACAATCCTTTGCCCATTGAAAAAAAATGGCAAACTCTCTTTGAAGAAAAAAAAATATTTAAAACAAATAATCATAATATTAATAAATTTTATTGTCTTGAGATGTTTCCTTATCCTTCCGGAAACATTCACATGGGTCATGTTAGAAACTATACTCTTGGTGATGTAATCGCAAATTTTAAAAGATTAAACGGTTATAATGTCCTTCATCCAATGGGTTGGGATTCTTTTGGTTTGCCGGCAGAAAATGCAGCGATACAAAATAATTTACACCCGAAAGAGTGGACATTGAATAATATTTCTTTAATGAAAACCCAACTAAAACGATTAGGTCTCTCAGTAGATTGGGATAAAGAAATCTCTACCTGTGATGAAACATATTATAAACATCAACAAATTTTATTTTCACATCTTTATAAAAAAGGAATCGCTTATAAAAAAAAAAGCTATGTGAATTGGGATCCTATTGACAATACAGTTCTTGCAAATGAGCAGGTTATAGATGGTAAAGGATGGAGATCTGGAGCAACCATTGAGAAAAAAGAATTAAATCAATGGTTCTTAAAAATCACAAAATATTCTGATGAATTACTTTCGTCTCTTAACAACTTAAAAGGTTGGCCAGAAAAAGTAAGACTAATGCAAAAAAATTGGATCGGAAAATCAGAAGGTTGTGAAATTGATTTTCTTACTGATTTTAAAAATACTAAAATTAAAATTTTTACAACACGACCAGATACAATATTTGGAGCTTCATTTATTGCTATTGCTCCAGATCATCCTTTTACTGAGCATTTTAAAGATAATAAAGATTTTAAAGATTTTAAAGAACACTCTTTAAAAAATATTGGCACAGAATCTTCTTTGTCTAAAAATGAAAAATTAGGTTATAAAACTTCATTTTTTGGATTACATCCTTTTTTAAATAAAAAAATACCAATTTACGTGGCTAATTTTATATTAATGGATTACGGGACTGGAGCTATATTTGGTTGCCCAGCACATGATCAGAGAGATTTAGAATTTGCCAAAAAATATAATCTAGAAATAATTCCAGTTGTAAGTCCTAATAAATCTAAATCTATGACAATTAATAATGAAGCATATGTTGATGACGGCTATATTATTAATTCAGATTTTCTTAATGATCTTAATGTTAAGAATGCTAAAAAAAATATTATTCAAATAATAAAAGAAAAAAAAATAGGAAATTCTAAAACAATCTATCGACTTAAAGACTGGGGAATATCAAGACAAAGGTATTGGGGATGTCCAATTCCAATTATGTACAGAGAAGATGGTAAAATTATTTTAGTTCCTGAAAAAGATTTACCTATAGAGCTGCCAAAAGATGTCGACTTTAGCAAACCTGGAAATCCATTAGAAAATCATCCTACATGGAAATATACAAAATGCCCTGAAACTGGAATGAGAGCCATTCGTGAAACCGATACCCTTGATACATTTGTAGACTCTTCTTGGTATTTTCTTCGCTTTTGTTCACCAAAAGAAAGTAAAAGCCCTTTTAATATAGATGAAGCTAATTATTGGATGCCCGTAGATCAATATATAGGCGGTGTTGAGCATGCAATACTTCATCTTCTATATTCAAGGTTCTTTACTTTAGCGTTAAAAGATGAGTTTAAGTTAAAAGTTTCAGAACCTTTTAAAAATCTTTTTACCCAAGGCATGGTATGTCACCCAACCTTTAAAACAGAAAAAGGAAAATGGGTTTTCCCAAAAGAAGTTACTGAAAAAGATGGATTTTATTTTTTAGATAATAAAGAAAAAGTTTTAAAAGGAGACAGTCAGGCCATGTCTAAGTCAAAAAAAAATATTATTAATCCTGATGATATTATTAAAATTTATGGAGCAGACGCTGTAAGATGGTTTATATTATCCGATAGTCCTCCTGATCGAGATATTCAATGGAGTGATAGTGGTATTCAAGGTGCCTTTAAATATATACAAAAAATTTGGCGTATTTGTGAAAAAATAAAAATTTATAAAAAAGAAAAAGAAGAAACTGATAATAGCTTTTTAATTAAAACTAATTCTCTAATAAAAGAAATTACAGAATGTATAGAAAAATTCCATGTAAATGTTGCTGTTGCTAAACTTTATATTTTTTTAAATAATCTTAATGAAGAAATTGATAAAAAAACTTTAAATGAAGAAGATATTATAAATGCTTTTAAGAAATATTTGATTATTATATCTGCTTTTATTCCATACATCGCAAATGAATGTTGGGAAAAAATTACTAAAGAAAATAATCTAAGTTCACAAGAATGGCCTAAAATTGAAAATACTCTTATAAAAAAGGATTATTTTGATGTTGTGGTTCAAATAGATGGTAAAAAAAGAGCCATTATCAACGCTATTAACAATGAAAGTGAAGAAAATATTTTTAGTAAATCCTTAGCAATTAAAAATATTAAAGTTATATTGGAAGAAAAAAATATAATAAAAAAAATTTTTATAAAGAATAAACTACTCAATATTGTTACTAATGATAAATAGATTTTTTTTAGCTTTAATAATATTTATTACTCTATCGCATTGTGGTTTCTCTCCTATTTACACTGGCAACTTTAAACAAGTAATTATATCTAAATCAGAGATAGTGGGTGATAAGGATTTAGCTTTTAACCTAGAGCAAAAACTAAATTTTAAAAAAGATGAAAAAAATTTAAACGCTTATATATTTAAAGCTCAGATTTATGATACAACAGAAAGCTCTCTTGTCGACTCAAGGGGAATATCTACAGAGGAAATTATAAAATTAACAGTCAGCTATCAATTTCAAGATAAAAATGGTGTTATCATATACCAAGATGCTATAACAAAAGATAAAAGAGTTTCCGTCACTGACAACTTATCAAATAATATTCTAATAAAAAATAATGAGA
>Ga0214921_10011652_pt1 | contig 10645 bp, 7 predicted proteins | sample LL1505_MetaG_FD_177992 | JGI IMG/M metagenome (GOLD analysis project Ga0214921, IMG submission 177992) | Freshwater microbial communities from Lake Lanier, Atlanta, Georgia, United States - LL-1505 | ecosystem: Environmental > Aquatic > Freshwater > Lake | place: USA: Georgia | collected 2015-05-28
CCCACGCGGTCGCAATGTGGTTATCAGTAAATCTTGGGGAGCACCTACCATCACAAACGATGGTGTGACAATTGCTAAAGAGATTGAACTTGATGATCCATACGAAAATCTTGGTGCGCAGCTAGCCAAAGAAGTCGCTACCAAGACCAACGATGTTGCTGGCGACGGCACAACGACTGCAACTGTTTTGGCCCAGGCACTCGTGCGCGAAGGTCTAAAAGTTGTGGCAGCCGGTGGCGCACCACGCGATCTCAAAGCTGGCATCGACGCTGCAGTTGCTGCGGTACATGACGAACTCTTGAAGATTGCTCGCCCAGTTGCCGGCAAAGAAGAGATCGCTCAGGTTGCAGCCATCAGTAGCCAGGACACCTTGATTGGTGAACTAATCGCCGATGCATTCGACAAAGTTGGCAAAGATGGTGTTATCTCGGTTGAAGAATCAAGTACCACTGCAACAGAACTTGAATTCACTGAAGGCATGCAGTTCGATAAGGGTTACATTTCACCCTACTTCGTAACAGATGCCGATCGTATGGAAGCCATTTTGGAAAACCCATACATCTTGCTTTCACAGAACAAAATCTCTAGCGTTTCTGAACTTCTGCCAATCTTGGAAAAGATTGCCCAGTCAGGCAAGCCCCTGATGATCATCTCTGAAGATGTTGATGGCGAAGCACTTTCGACTTTGGTAGTTAACCGGATTCGTGGCACTTTCCCATCAGTTGCTGTTAAGGCGCCCGCTTTTGGTGATCGTCGCAAGGCCATCTTGGAAGATATCGCAATCCTTACGGGCGCAACAGTCGTTGCTCCTGAAATTGGCTTGAAACTAGATCAGGTTGGTGTTGAGGTACTTGGTACCGCTCGCCGCGTAATTGTTTCCAAAGACAACACCACAATCGTTGATGGTGGTGGCGACAGTTCCGTAGTTGCTGATCGCGTTTCTCAGATTCGTCGTGAGTCAGAAAACTCAGACTCCGATTGGGATCGCGAAAAATTGCAGGAACGCCTAGCCAAACTCTCAGGCGGTGTTTGTGTAATTAAGGTTGGCGCGCACACTGAAGTTGAGCTCAAAGAGAAGAAGCATCGAATTGAAGATGCCGTTTCAGCAACCCGCGCAGCGATTGAAGAAGGTATCGTCTCGGGTGGCGGATCTGCTTTAGTTCACGCAGTTGCAGTTCTTGAAGGCAACCTAGGACTTACTGGTGACCAGGCAACTGGCGTGCAGATTGTGCGCAAGGGTGCGGTTGAGCCACTTCGTTGGATTGCAGAAAATGCTGGCTACGAAGGTTACGTTGTTACCGCTAAAGTTGCCGAGCTTGGTGTAGGTCAGGGTTTAAACGCGGCAACTGGCGAATATGGCGATTTGATTGCAATGGGTGTTATTGATCCAGTCAAGGTGACTCGAAGTGCGCTGGAAAACGCAGCTTCAATTGCTGGCATGTTGCTCACAACTGAAGTGCTTGTTGTTGAGAAGAAAGAAACTGAGTCAGATGATGCGGGCCATGGCCACAAGCATCATGGACACTCACACTAGATTCAATAAATAGAAATGGCCCTGAGATTTTCTCAGGGCCATTTCTTTAGGTTACGAAATAGTAAAGCTATTAACTTACTTGTACGCCTCGATCGATTCGGCGATGTAGTACGTCGCGTTCTTCTTCACTTAGCCCGCCCCATACGCCGTATGGTTCGCGCACGAGAAGCGCATGTTCTAAACATTGAGCAACTACCGGGCATGCAGTGCAAACAGCTTTCGCGTTTGCCACTCGACGCTCGCGAGCCTGACCGCGTTCACCGTCTGGGTGGTAAAAGACTGCTGAATCTAGGCCTCTGCAGAGGGCGTCTAGTTGCCAATCCCAAAAATCGGCGTTTGGTCCAGGTAGTCGAGTTAGATCCGCCATGGGGTGGTCCTATTCAAAAAAGTGTTTCCGAGAACATCTCTGCCCCCTAATCTACAAATCGGTTCATAGGTTGGTCAAGTATTTTGGCAAAGTTGGTCACGCGAGTCGCTCAAAAACCCACTAAAACCCATTAAAACCGCTAAATAATGCGGTTTTGTGTGTTGCGCATCACAATGGGTAAGTGGAAATAACCCCAAATGAGAGCCTTGAGGCTGGCCTAACTGTGGCCGCTGTGGCTCGGCGAATTGGTGTTGCTCCAGATACTTTACGCACTTGGGATCGTAGATACGGAATGGGGCCAAGTCAGCACGTGCCAGGAAAACATCGCCGCTACAACTCAGATGATGTCGCCCGCCTAGAAATTATGCGCAGGCTTGTTATGGATGGCGTTATGCCGGCTGAGGCTGCTCGCGTAGCCAAGAGCTCAGACTTAGCTAATGCGCCTAAGCCACGCGCTAGTTTGCATCTTGTTACTGATAGCGAAACCAACCCAGATGTGGTTGATTTCGATAGTCCTAAAAATGCGTGCCGCGGTTTAACTCGGGCCGCTGGCATGTTGGACGCTGTTGGCTGCCAAACATTAGTTTCCCGCTTACTTGAGACAAAAGGTGTGCTTTGGTCTTGGGATCAAGTGCTAGTACCAGTGCTTGTTGCCTTCGGTGAAAAATGGGCCAATACTGGCGAAGGAATCGAGATTGAGCACATGCTCTCGGAAGTTATCGTTGGCGAACTCAAGGCAGTTTCGCTGGCTATTGATCAACCAGTAAATGCTCGCCCAGTTGTTCTAGTCGCGGCGCCACATGAGTTACATACCTTGCCACTTTATGCAGTGGCCGCGGCGCTGGCCGAACATCAAATTTCAAGTCGGATTCTGGGCGCACGTATGCCGGCCGATGCTTTGGCCTCGGCCTGTCGCAAACTTGGCCCAAGCGCAGTGGTGATTTGGTCGCAGTCGCAGGGAACTGCAGATTTGCATACATGGCGTGCAATCGAACCACAGCGCCCAGCACCCCTCAAGCTGGCAGTTGGTCCAGGTTGGGGTGCGGACCTACCCGGCGATGTTGTTAACACGCCTAGTCTGGCTGAAACCCTGATTGCGCTAGCCCAAGCCTGCGGCCACTAGTTTTTACCCAAAGCCTGCTTCGCGCTAACCTTGAGTGACTTGCCACGACAGTCACGAGGTACACATGACACCGGAACTACCTGAAAAATTCGCGATGCTCGGCCTGACATTTGATGATGTCTTACTTTTGCCTGATGCTAGCGATGTAGTTCCTAGCGAAGTGAATACGTCAACACGGTTAACCCGCGAAATCACACTGCAAATCCCATTGCTCTCATCTGCAATGGACACAGTTACTGAAGGACGGATGGCCATTGCAATGGCGCGCCAAGGTGGGCTTGGAATTTTGCACCGCAATCTTTCGGTTGAAGATCAAGCGCTTCAGGTTGACATGGTTAAGCGCAGCGAAGCTGGAATGGTTAATAACCCAATCACCTGTAGCGCCGATGACACGCTAGAAGATGTGGATCGCTTATGTGGTCGCTACCGAATTAGTGGTGTGCCAGTTGTTGATGCCCAAGGCGTACTTGTCGGCATCGTCACTAATCGTGACATGCGTTTCGAAGAAGACATGTCACGCAAAGTTCGAGATGTCATGACCCCAATGCCACTAATCACGGGTAGCCCCGATATCAAAGGTGAAGATGCACTCGAACTTCTGCGCCACAACAAGATTGAAAAACTTCCCCTAGTTGATGCAACTGGGCGCCTGACTGGCCTAATCACTGTCAAGGATTATGTGAAAAGTGATCGCTACCCATTAGCAACCAAAGATTCGTCCGGTCGTTTAATGGTCGGCGCCGCTGTTGGTGTTGGTGAAGACGCCTATCAGCGAGCAAGTGCTTTAGTTGAATCTGGTGTGGATGTTCTGATCGTCGATACTGCGCATGGACATCAGCGCGCGGTTCTTGACATGGTTTCGCGATTGAAGAAAGAAACTACGATTCAAATTATTGGTGGCAATGTAGCAACTCGTGCTGGTGCGCAAGCGCTAATTGATGCTGGCGCTGATGCAATCAAGGTCGGCGTTGGTCCGGGCAGTATCTGTACAACTCGGGTTGTTGCTGGGGTTGGCGTGCCACAAGTAACCGCGATTTACGAAGCCTCATTGGCTGCTGGCCCTGCTGGCGTTCCAGTTATTGGTGATGGTGGCGTACAGTACTCAGGCGACATCGCAAAAGCACTGGTTGCTGGTGCTGATGCTGTGATGATCGGTTCACTTCTTGCTGGCTGTGAAGAAGCACCAGGACAGTTGGTGTTTGTTAATGGCAAGCAGTACAAGTTGTATCGTGGCATGGGCTCACTTGGTGCGATGCAATCGCGTGGTGAGGCAAAGTCCTACAGCAAAGACCGCTACTTCCAGGACGATGTACTTTCGGAAGACAAGCTAGTGCCAGAAGGCATTGAAGGCCAGGTGCCATTTCGTGGTCCACTTGCTGCAGTGTCGCATCAACTTATTGGTGGCTTGCGTGCATCTATGGGATACGCTGGCGCTGCAACAGTTCAAGACCTCAAAGACAAAGGCCGCTTAGTTCGCATTACCGCTGCTGGTTTGAAAGAAAGCCACCCGCACGATGTGCAGTTAACTGCCGAAGCCCCGAATTACCACGTGCGATAGGAGATCCGATGACTGACGTGGAGATTGGTGGGCAAAAGCGTGCCCATGTTTCATATTCTTTTGATGATGTGTCGTTGGTCCCTAGTCGACGTACCCGAGACACCTCGCTAGTTTCGCTAGCTTGGAAAATCGATGCTTACTCATTTGATCATCCTGTTATTGCCGCGCCGATGGACTCTGTGGTTTCACCTGAAACTGCAACTGTGTTCGGCGCTGCCGGTGGGCTTGCCGTACTGAATCTTGAAGGACTGTGGACTCGCTACGAAGATCCAACAAAGCCACTCAAAGACATCGCAAAACTTGAGCCTAAAGGCGCAATAGCCAAATTGCAGGAAATATATTCGGCGCCAATTCAGCCAGAACTTATTGCAGCGCGTATTAAGCAAATGCGTGATGCCGGTATCACGGTTGCCGGAGCCCTAAGCCCGCAGCGCACTGCAAAGTTTGCCAAGTCAGTTGTCGATGCTGGTGTTGATATTTTTGTAATCCGCGGAACCACTGTTAGCGCTGAGCATGTTTCTGAAACTGGCGATGCGCTGAACCTAAAAGAATTTATTTACGAACTTGATGTGCCGGTTATTGTAGGCGGCTGTGCTACCTACACAACAGCTCTGCACTTAATGCGAACTGGAGCAGCCGGCGTACTTGTTGGTTTTGGCGGTGGCGCTGCACATACGACAGCAGATGTATTAGGCGTGAAAGTTTCCATGGCCAGTGCTGTGGCTGACGTTGCAGCTGCTCGTCGTGACTACCTGGACGAATCTGGTGGCCGATATGTTTCAGTAATTGCTGATGGTTCAATGGGTCGCAGTGGCGACTTCGCAAAAGCTATCGCTCTAGGCGCAGACGCAGTTATGTGTGGCTCAGCATTTGCTCGCGCAACTGATGCCCCAGGCAATGGCCGTCACTGGGGGCTTGAAGCAACGCATGGCGACTTACCACGTGGCGAACTTGTTGAACTTGGCACAGTTGGAACTCTGACGGAAATACTCAACGGTCCTTCTCGTGTGGCCGATGGCACCATGAACATCCTGGGCGCATTACGCAAAGCAATGGCTACCTGTGGCTACTCAGACTTAAAAGAACTTCAGCGCTGCGAAATTGCGCTCACCGCTGGTCGCTAAGCACATACCGAAAACTGGGCAAATGTAGTCTGCAATAGGCTAGAGCCGTGACAGATGTTCGCCCAGTCCTGGTAGTAGATTTCGGGGCGCAATATGCCCAACTAATCGCTCGTCGAGTGCGCGAAGCCCACATTTACTCTCAGGTAGTGCCCAGCACGATGTCTGTTGCAGACATGTTGGCTAAAGATCCGCAGGCAGTAATTCTCTCAGGTGGTCCATCTAGTGTCTACGAACCAAATGCCCCGCAGGTTGATCCCACACTTTTTGAGACTGGTCTGCCGGTATTTGGTATTTGTTATGGATTTCAAACTATGGCAAATGCGCTTGGTGGCACAGTTGCCAAAACTGGTTTATCTGAATTTGGTGCAACCGAATTAACTGTGACTGATAGCAAGTGCTTATTTGCCTCGTTGCCAGCTACCCAAAGTGTTTGGATGAGCCACGGGGATGCGGTTCATGAGGCACCAAGTGGTTTTGTTGTTACGGCAACAACTGCAGGGGCGCCTGTTGCCGCATTTGAGGATCTAGAGCGCAAATTTGCCGGAGTGCAATTTCATCCTGAAGTTGGCCACACCCAATTTGGTCAAGATATCCTGACTCACTTTTTGTACGACATTGCTGGCTTGGCGCCTGACTGGACTACCGCCGGTATCGTCGACGAACAAGTCGCTCGAATTAAAGCGCAGGTTGGTGATGCACAAGTTATCTGCGGACTCTCGGGCGGCGTCGATTCCGCAGTAGCAGCTGCCCTAGTCCACAAAGCCGTAGGAGATAATTTAACCTGCGTATTTGTTGATCATGGTTTGTTACGCGCAGGCGAGCGCGAACAGGTTGAACGCGATTATGTTGCTGCAACCGGCATCAAGTTAGTCGTAGTTGATGCATCCGAGCGGTTTTTAAGTGAACTTGCAGGCGTTGTAGATCCGGAAGAGAAGCGCAAAACAATTGGCCGGCTTTTTATTCGCGTATTTGAAGATGCGCAGCGCGATTTGGTTAATCAGGCTGGCGCAGATGGTAAGCCAATCGAATTCTTAGTGCAGGGCACTTTATATCCAGATGTCGTAGAAAGTGGCGGCGGAACCGGCGCAGCCACGATAAAGAGTCACCACAACGTGGGCGGACTACCTGATGATCTGAATTTCAAACTAGTTGAACCACTGCGTGAATTATTCAAAGACGAAGTGCGCGCCGTTGGCAAAGAACTTGGTTTACCAACTGAAATGGTGATGCGTCACCCATTCCCAGGACCAGGCCTAGGTATTCGCATTGTTGGGGCAGTTGATTTTGACCGGTTAGAAATTCTGCGCGCTGCGGATGCAATCGTGCGCGAAGAAGTAACGGCAGCAGGCTTAGATTCCACAATTTGGCAATTCCCAGTTGTGTTACTTGCTGATGTTAGAAGTGTCGGAGTGCAAGGCGATGGCCGCACTTATGGTCACCCAATTGTTTTGCGCCCAGTATCAAGTGAAGATGCCATGACCGCTGACTGGAGTCGGTTGCCTTATGAGTTGCTTTCAAAAATCTCCACTCGGATAACGAATGAAGTCCGTGAAGTAAACCGAGTTGTGCTAGACATAACGAGTAAGCCGCCTGGCACCATCGAATGGGAGTAATTAAATGGATGCGCTCTATAAAGTAGCTTTTATCCTGCACATGATTGGCATTGTCGCAATTGTGGCAGGTTACTTCATTGAATTATTCCGTGGTACTCGTGGAATTAACCCGGGTATGTTGCACGGAGCGAGCCTTCAAGTGGCAACGGGGCTGATCATGGTTGATCTTCGTGCGATGAATTATGTTACGGATGAGCACACGCTTAATTACTCAATTGTTTTTGTTAAGTTCGCTATTTCAATTGGTGTGCTGGCCCTTTGTGTGATGGGTCGTAAAGCTGAAGGTGACAAAACAAAATGGTGGGCTGGCGTCGGAATATTAACGCTCATTAACATCGCCATCGCGAGCATGGTTAACGGTTAATCACTGAACTTTATTTAGCGTTTATATTCAGTAAGCGCTCTGTGCAAGATTGTCCCTGCCAAGGTACGTAAGTCAGTGCCTATCTCTAGACTGACTATGTGTCTGCCGAACTCTTAGACGATCTAAACGATCCACAACGCGCGGCAGTGTCATATGTTGGTTCGGCGCTTCTAGTTGTGGCCGGCGCTGGTTCCGGTAAAACTCGAGTGCTCACGCGTCGTATCGCGTACTTGCTGGCAAAGCGCCATGTCTCACCCGGTGAAATTCTGGCGATTACTTTTACCAATAAGGCCGCCGGTGAAATGCGCGAACGCGTTGCCCACATTGTTGGCCCTGCTGCTCGAGCTATGTGGGTTTCTACATTTCACTCGGCATGTGTTCGTATTTTGCGCGCCGAAGGCCATCGGTTAGGTCTGCGGGCGCAATTTAGTATTTATGACACGCAGGACAGTCTGCGCCTAATGGCTATCGTGATTAAGGATTTGAATTTAGATCCAAAGATGTTCACACCAAGGTTCATGCTCTCTCAGGTAAGTAATCTAAAGAACGAACTCATTGATTACGAAGATGCCGCTCGTAAAGCCACCGAGTCGCAGGACGAAATGGTGGCCCAGGTTTACCGCGAGTACCAACGCCGCTTAATGCAGGCAAGCGCTGTTGACTTTGATGATTTAATCAATCACACGGTCGCACTGCTTCAGTCGTTCCCAGATGTGGCTGAACATTATCACCGGAAATTCCGCCATGTTCTAGTCGATGAATATCAGGATACGAATCATGCGCAATATGTTTTAGTTCGTGAATTAGTTGGCGATGGCAAAGATGGTGTTGCGCCTGCTGAGTTATGTGTAGTTGGCGATGCTGACCAAAGCATTTATGCATTTCGTGGGGCAACCATTCGAAACATTGTTGAATTCGAGCGTGATTATCCAGATGCCAACACCGTTGTATTGGAACAGAACTATCGTTCCACACAGAACATTCTCTCGAGCGCGAATGCGATCATCGAAAAGAATTCTGGTCGCCCAGCTAAACGGCTTTGGAGCGCAGCTGGCGAAGGCGAAAAAATCACAATCTTCTCAGCATTGGATGAACATCATGAAGCTGACTTCATTGTGCGCACCATTGGCGAGCTTATTGATAACAACGGCGCGCAGTACCGTGACATTGCGGTGTTCTACCGCACAAATAATCAGTCACGCAGCGTTGAAGAAGTCTTCATGCGCCGCGGAATTCCATACAAAGTTGTTGGCGGTACGCGATTTTACGAACGCAAAGAAGTTCGTGATGCTATCGCCTACTTAAAGGCAGTTGCTAATCCTTCGGATGATGTCTCAATGCGCCGAATACTAAATGTGCCCAGACGTGGAATTGGTGACAAAGCCGAAGAAGCAGTAGACAATTTCGCCTACCGTAATCGCATCTCATTTAGCGAAGCGGCAAGTCGAGTTGATGAGATAAACACTCTGGCAGCGCGTTCAGCAAATGCTGTTAGAGGTTTTGACCACCTAATGAGCAATCTACGTACCCTAGATGAATCTGGCGCGGGCCCGGCAGATATTTTGGCAGCAGCAATGGAGTCCTCGGGCTACCTCACCGAACTTTCAGCTAGCCGCGACCCGCAAGATGAAGTTCGGGTTGAAAACATTTCGGAACTTGAATCAGTTGCTCGTGAGTTTGAGGAGCAATTTCAAATAGAGGGTGAACCCGACCGCAAAGCGACACTTGCTGACTTCCTAGAGCAGATCTCATTGGTAGCGGATGCAGATGAAATTCCTACTGATGGTCAGCACGGCGGAGTAGTGACATTGATGACTTTGCACACTGCCAAAGGCCTAGAATTTCCAATCGTATTTTTAACTGGGATGGAAGATGGAATCTTCCCGCATGTCCGCTCGCTAAGTTCGGCGCGCGAGCTTGAAGAGGAGCGGCGCCTGGCCTATGTGGGCATGACTCGGGCGATGCAGAGACTGTACTTAACTCGCGCAATCACGCGTTCGACCTGGGGTCAGCCGCAATACAATCCTGAATCACGATTCTTGGCCGACTTGCCGGAGGCGCTGGTAGTTCGCCAAGGCGACGAACAAAAACCGCTTGGACTTTCTGGCTTCGACTCGGGCAGAACAAGTAGGCGCGATGAACCAGTCATGGTACTAGTTGTTGGCGATCGAGTTTTGCACGACAAATTTGGTATGGGCACGGTAGTTTCGGTGGCTGGCGAAAATGAGAAAGCTGAAGCAACTATCGACTTTAAGAGTGCTGGTGAAAAGCGCTTACTTTTGCGATATGCGCCTGTTGAAAAAATCTAGTAAAACGGGATTGAAATTTAAATTACGTAACATTCAAACTGCTTATTAGCGTGAAGCACCCCAAAGCCAAACAGCCGGATTAACAAAATGTCCGTTGTACAAAACTTCAAAGTGCATGTGCGGACCAGTGATGTTTCCGGTTGCGCCTGAGCGACCGAGTTCTTGGCCAACTGTAACTACACCAGAAGTACGGTCGATTCGTGACATGTGGTTGTACGTAACGATGTATCCGCCACCACAGTCAATCTCAATCCGATTGCCATAAGCACCAGCCCAGCCAGCGTTGATGATTGTGCCGGAAGCAGCAGCGCGAACAGTAGTGCCAGTCGGCACCACAAAATCGAGGCCAGTGTGCCAACCAGTTGACCAAATCCAACCGCGCTCACCGAAGCGAGCGCTTAACTGGTAACCACCGACGACTGGAGTTACTCGATCTGCAATCTGAGCAGCGCTAGGCACAGGCGCGCCGTAAGAATGAGTTGGCTGCCCAACTTTTTCTGGGTAGGTGAGATTTCCACTCGTGCTGTACTGGCTCTCCAGTTTTTGGCGTTCTTTTCTAGCGGCCACTACTTTCGCAGCATGTTGGGCTGCCTCGGCTGCTGCAATTTGATTATCGATTTCTTGCTGGGTATCTATAACCATGGTTTCGAGAT
>Ga0214921_10011653_pt1 | contig 10645 bp, 3 predicted proteins | sample LL1505_MetaG_FD_177992 | JGI IMG/M metagenome (GOLD analysis project Ga0214921, IMG submission 177992) | Freshwater microbial communities from Lake Lanier, Atlanta, Georgia, United States - LL-1505 | ecosystem: Environmental > Aquatic > Freshwater > Lake | place: USA: Georgia | collected 2015-05-28
GCTTCTCAACCTGTATTCCAACCACCAATTCCTAAACCGGCAACTGAATACGGAGAATCATTAGAATCATTCTTTGGATATAAATAAAATGGCAAGCATTCTTGACCAAATCAATGCGGAAGTTGACACGGAACTATCTCAACAACCTCAAGAAGAAAAACCTAAAAGTGTTCTTGAAGATGTTAAACAAGAAGTTTCGGCAGAACCACAAAATGTTACAACTGAAGAACCTAAAACTGATTTTTTTGAGTCTGCTGAAAAGTGGCTTGAACCCGCTCCAACGCAAAAAACAAATGCAGATATTTTCCTTGGACTTATTTCTAAAAAACGAGCAGGAGAGATCAGCAATGATGACAAAGAGTTTTTTAACGCATTAAGTGACGAAGATCAATACAAGGCAGCACAAGCTCGTAAAGACATTCCTCTGGATGATGCCCAAGCAAGGCGAATATTTGAAGTTGAAAAATCCAAGATGCCATCAATTCCAACTTCTTGGAGTGATTGGTATAACCTTGGTGGAGATGCTTGGGATACTGCTAAAAATGTTTTTAAAATAGGCGCAAAAGTTGGTCTTGGTGCTACTGAATTTGGGCGAGACATAGTTAAAGCAACAGACATGACAGTTAGCGATGAAGAAGCTGCAAAAAATGCTCAAAAAGCTAAAAGCTCATTCTATTCATTCATGGCCCCAGCATTTGAGATCCCAGAAGACGTTCTATGGATGGGAGCAAAAGCTAAAGAAGGAGGGTTGAGTTGGGCTGACGCTCTTGGAGAAAAGATGGGATTGGTAAGTCCAGAAAAACGCTTTGAAAACTGGAAAGGACGCAGGTTAGTTTCGCAAGCTCAAGCTGAATATTTTCGTGAACATCCTACTATTTACGGAAGATTACTTGATAGTCCGATTGCTAAAGACGCATTGACATACATTGCTAAATCGCAAATGGAGTCTCCAGAAGAGTTAGCTAAAAGAAACAACATTTCAATTGAGGAAGCTAAATCGCAACAAGACGCAATTGCACGTCAAACAATTGACCAAAGCACTTCTGAAATGGAATCAGAACTTCCAGAAGAAAAAGGACGTGTTAGAATTGCTGGTGAATTTTTGCTTCCCGGTGAAGTTGGAATGGGAACTATGGGTGCTGTTAGCCTTGGATTTAAAAGCGCAAAAAACATTGCTCAAGGGCTAAAATATATTGGCAAATCCGCTGATGAAATTGCTGAAATAAACAAAGCTGCTCAAATTCTGCAAAAATCTAAATTTGCAGAAATGATGAAAAAACGCACTGAACGAGCAGAAACAATTGCGCGTGGTGCTGGTAAAATTGAAGAAAAAATTCAAGGATTCAAACCAATAGCAGAAAAAGCTACAGGAACTCTTGCAAAGATTGCTGCTCCAACATTGGGCGGTATTGCAGGGTATTCCGTTTCTGAAGAATCCCCAATGACTGGCATACTTACTGGTGCTTTGGGTGGTGCGGCAGCAAGAAGCGTGTTGAAAGGAACAAAACTTGGCCTTGAGCTTCCTACATTTGTTAGAGAGGTCGCAGAATCTCGCAAGGTTGCTCCACTTGGCAAAACATTTGAAACGCTTGGAAAATCCGCTGAAGGATCTGGATTGAAGGCTAAAATTCTTTCCCGTGGTGGAAAAACGATTGATAACATCCTTTCCAACTCTGTTGAGTATGCAAGGACAGGAATCCACGGAACAACGCTTGCGCTTGCCACTGGAGCATTAGAATCCGCTGATCCAGAGGAAATGAAGCAAATGCTTTCCGATGGTCTTGCAATTACTCTTGGCGGACGAGCATTGCAGCACATCAAAGGAAAAATGATGGGAGGTGATCCTGTCATTGCTCAACGTGAGCGAATTTCGGACGATTCTCGAATTCATCGCAGGTATCAAGAAGCTGATCCCGAAACCCAAGCAAACTTGGATCAAATTTCAGACTTTGATAATGCCATTCAATTTAGGCAAAAAAAACTTGCTGATAGTGAGCTTGAATTGACAAATGCATTCCAGTCACAAGACGCTGCAAAAATTAAACTGGCTCAATCGACGGTTGAAACAAATAAAAAAGCACTTGATCAAGTCAAACGCGCCAATGTCCAAACGCGAAATGAATTTGGCAGAGAGTTTTTGAAGACTTACTCCAATCTTCAGGACATCACCAATGGTGTTTTGAAAACTGGTCAGAACAATGTTGGATTTAACATTCTTTCGACTGATCAAATTTATCAAAAACTTCGCAATGATCCAACAAACAGAAATGTATCGGATTCAGACATCGCTAAAATTGCAAGCCAAGCTGGATTTTATTCTAATCCAGCACAAGAAGGCGTATCGTTTGACAGGAAAAGGCCATCAATAGTTTTAAATGCTGATTCAATCCGCGAACGAATTAAATTGTTTGGCGAATCGCCAACAGAAGCATTGAATCACGAAACATCGCATTTCATTGATCTTGTTCCAGAGTTCCAAAATGCACTTTCTGGAGTTCGTTCAATGCTTTTCCAAAATGAGATCCGCGATGCTGCTGGAAACATTAAAGCAACAACTCCGGGTATCTTTTCAAAAGCGAAGTTGGTTGAACTTTTTAATGATGGATACCTTCGTCATTTAGATCCGCAAGGAAAAGAAGCGTTTTCAAAACTGAACAATCTTTGGGATGAATCCCGTGGTCAGTTGGACGAAAACAAAGTAGCCAACTACATGAAAAGCGAATTGATGGCAGACTTGCTTGGAGAGGTATCAAGCAGGCATCTATCAAAAGACTTAGACTCTTCAACGCTTGCCATGTGGGATCGTGCAAGGATCAAGGCAAAGAAAAACCTGCTGGATCGTGCAATTGATCGTTTTTACGGATTCGGTGGACGTGGAGACATTGTTACAGCGGCAAATACTGGCGCACAATTCCCTCCAGAAGCGATGGCGGCAGCAAGAGATGCAATGCGCCAGATCGTTGCTTTAAATGCCGAAATTTCGCCTCCTGTGCAAGAACCTGATATGCCTGCTATCAGCAAGGCGCAGATGATGAAGAATTCTGCCTTGCTTAATCGGTTTGGAAAAGACTCTCCGCTATTCAAATCTGAATTTAAAGTCAAGGTATTCGACAAAGACGGCAATCAGATTGGAGAGTCAATGCCAGTTACAACGCCAAATCCACGGGAAGGAACATTTCAAAGCACTGATGCTGGAATGAAGAAACTATCTGGATATGGTGATATTCCAGTTGAGGCGCAAGGGTTGCAAGTTCCAGATAATGGAACGCTTGTCGTATCGCGTGATTTGGTCATGCAACCAGACGGGGTTACTCCTGTCATGTATGACGCAAAGGATGCTAAGAAAGTTGCCGCTGAAAGGAAAAAACTAATTACGGAAGCATTGGATACTGATGACTACGGCACTCCTAATCGTTTTGAGCCAGTAGCTGAAGGATCAGAGACGTATCGAGGCACATTTACGCCTGCTCAAATTAAAGCCATTCAAGATATGCCAGAGAGTCTTGTTCCAAAGACGCTCAAGGAAAATATGCTGAAAGTGAACGAAGCTATCGCCAGAGGTGATGGAACTCGTTTCATTGTGGATTACGCTGCGGTGATGAATGACAATGGCAAGTATCAAGCATTTTCGCCTAAAATGTATGATCTTGTTCCAATTGGAATGCACTTGTCTAAAGGTGGAAATTTCCTTGTTACGACAATTTCCGTTGGGCGAATATTTGATAAAATGCGCTTGTGGAACGAACGTATGCCCGGACGCTTGCGTTTTTGGGATAACAACCTTGAGCGCACATTTGATGATTTTACAAAGTATTTAAATAACTGGCAACAAGGCAATCCGGGAGAAACTGGACTTGATGCAGATCCGCAAGTTGCTTTGCAGAAGAAAAACATTTTTAATGACCTTCTAAACCTTTACGACAAATCAACGGAATACAGCAATTTTGACAGGACAACTATTCCTCGTAGGAAAGGTGACCCGCGAAACAAAGATGCTAACCGCACGATCATGTCAATTCGTGTTGACCACATCGCAGAATTACTTGCAAACGAAAACGCTACAAAACTTCCAGTCAACTACGGATTTGCTAAAATCAATTTCATGCCAGAACGCATGGAAGGCGAAGCTCCAACGCAGGAAAAAATTGAACGAATTCCAGAAGTAAAAACGCAAATTAAAGGAATTAATTTGCAATTCATGCCACAAAATTTTGATGCGATTAAAAAAGAAGACAATTTTTTATTGCCATTAAATGAGCAACCAGAAAATCTTCCTGTATCTGGAAGATTAACAGCAGGTCAAAAAAATTCAATTGATGAATTAGAAAGCTATTATAAAGAAAAAACTCCAGAAAGAATTAAAAAACTTAAAAAAGACGCAGAACAATCTTTAGCAAGTAGACTTGTTAACATAGGAATTCCTGTTGCAGATTCTAAAAAAATAGCAGCACAATCATTTGCTGATATTAAAAAAATGAATACTGCTGCCATGCAGGTAATTTCTGGAATGGGAATGGGTGATTTGTCTCGCATGGCAGGCACTGGAAGACCCTCAGTTGAAACAAGAGAAGGAATTAATCCATCTTGGCTAACTTCTGCATTTGAGTCTTTTGAAACAGATGATGCGCTTGCCTTGATGAAAGCGCAACAAGTTGCAAGACAATTAACAAAAGCTGATCAAGTAAAAGTTGCTGCTGGAGAAAAGGTTGAATCTGCAAAAGCAAGCGGAGTAAGAGAATCAACAAAAGAACAAGGAATGTCTTTTGTAATCGGAGAAAAAACAGCAGATCAAAAAGCATTTGGATCATCTTTGAGAGAAGACAGAAATGCTCCTCCAAGAGTTTATGCTTCAGTTGTAGAAGGACAAAAGTTTGGTTCTCAAGGAAATTACAATTTGTTTTTTGAATGGGATAAAAATACTCCAATGGTAATCACTTCGCATCACCATTATGGTGTTGGTAATGGATTAACTGATATTCATGCTTCTGCAAATATTGGAGATAAAAATGCAAGATCATTTGGTGATGTTGAAAATGAAAAATATGACACATTACCAAGTGGCAAGAAAATTTTGGACACATATCTTTTAGTTGGTAACGATGGTGCTTCTGACATAAGAACTCATCAACTAATGGTTTCCATTCCATCAAGTGGAATTGATAATGTGAAAAGAGCATTTAAGGCTAATGGAATTGATGGAGCTAAATCTGAAATTGAAAAAATAGTAGCAACACAACTGGTAGGACAACCATCACAAGGAAAAACTCAAACATTTACCTCAAGCGAAGGAGTTCCTCCATATGTTGCTGTTCAAAAAAACAGAACAGAAGCATATGTATTAAACCCAGATTTGAGCAATGTTAAAAAAATTACAATTGTAAGCAATAATCAAAAAGAAATTGATATAATAAAGAAAAATCTTGCAAAAGCATTTGATAATAATGGTTCAAAACTTCCAGAAATTAAAATTGTAAGCGCAGAGTCTGGGGCATCTAAAAACCCCGGAAGAAAAACAATCACTGATAAATTCTTTAATGCTACTGGTAAAATCGCATTCATGCCAGAACGCATGGAAGGCGAAGCTCCAACGCAGGAACCTATTATCAGAGAAAAAACTGAAATTTCTCCAAAGATAGGTGCTGACTATATGAAAGCGGTTGAGTCTGGCGATGTTGAGACGCAGCAAAAGTTGGTTGATGAAAGTATTAAAAAGGCAGGAGAATTATCTGCTACAGACAAACTTACTAAAAATGGCGGGTGGCTAACTCCATCTGGAAAATGGATAAATACTGGAATACACGCTCATTATTATGGAATACCCGGAAGAATTAATAATGCTGGATTTCAAAAACTTGGATTTGCAAGAGTTGTAATTTTAGATAATAAATTAATTGCTGAAGGTTGGCCTTTAAATAATGCTCAAAAAAGAGAAGCTAATAATATAGCAATTGAAAGAGGAATTGATTTTGAAAATAGAACATCTTCAAATTTTTTTGGAGGAATTGAAAAATCACAAATAAAAACAGCAGAACCAATAGCTTATGATAAAGATGGAAATGTCATTCCTCTATCGCAACGCTTTAATCCAAAAACATCAGATATTCGTTTCATGCCAGAGCGTCCAGCAGAAGAACGCATTGTTTCTGCAACCTATACCGATCCTCGCACTGGCGAAGTCCGTGAAGGCGTAAACCACAAGGTAGCAAATCCAAATGCGCCTGATGAACAGACTGATCGTGAATCGCGTTACTATGGATTCAAAACAGACACAGGGCGCGTTGTAGATCGTGAGGAAGCATATCGTATTGCCGAGGCATCTGGACAGCTTAAAAAGGCAACCAGCGAGGAAGGCAGGTTCAATGTTGATAGAGGTGTGCTACACAGCAACATGGTGGAGATGGAACCTACTATTGGAGAAAAAACTGAAATTTCTCCAAAGATAGGTAGACCTACTATCTCGGAAAAACCACAAAGTTCGGAGATAATAGGTGCTGACACCATCAAACCCGCTGATCTTCAAACAAGTGCAAAACCAGAAGCTGACGCAGTAATCAAGCCATTCTCCAACGCTTTAGTGTCATCCGCTGGACTCATCAACTTCCTTCCTGCTTATCATGGCACTCCATTTGATGTGGACAAGTTCAAGTTGGCAAACATAGGCACTGGCGAGGGAGCGCAGGCGTATGGATGGGGTCTTTACTTCGCACAGGCAAGAAAAGTTGGAGAAGAATATCGAGATAAACTTTCTAAACAAAACGAGTCTTTCATTAAGAATTATGTAAATGAAGCTAATGCTATAATGGGAAAACTTCAAAGCAAAATTGATAATGGATTGGAATGGAGTGGCCCATACAATGAAATTGATGCACCTAAATTTACATCTGATGCAATTGATGATGTTGATGCGTTTAAAACATATTTGTCTGAAATATCAAATACAATTCCAAGTGATTTAAAATTAAAATTAAATGAATTAATAGAAGTTCCATATAGTGAAGGCAACCTCTACAAAGTCGATATTGATGTAAAAGACGAAGACTTGCTTGATTGGGATGGAATTAATTTAAAAGATTCTGACGATTTAAGTTCTGGAAAAATAAATGATACAATTTCTAAAAAAATACTTGGATGGGAAAGTATAAAATCAATAGAAGATTTTGAACAGAAACTTAAAGACGCAGAAAGAGAATTTGCTTATGGTGGTGAAACTGGTTTTTACAACCTTGCAATGAATGACGCAAGATCAAATGATTTGCAAGATGTAGTAGATTATTGGGCTGGAGCATATGTTAATGGAGCCGCAACAGGAGAACGCATATACAATTATCTATCAGCAACAACATCTCCAAAACAAGCATCAGAATATTTAAATTCAATCGGCATTCCCGGAATCCGCTATCTTGATGGAACATCGCGCAAGCAAGGCGAAGGCACTCACAACTATGTCGTATTCGACGAGAATCTGATCACAATTCTTGACAAGAACGATAAACCTGTTGCTGGCGAGTTGCCGACGAAGCAAACATCGAGTGGCATTCAGTTCATGCCAGCAAGGAAGGAAAAAGAGAAAAAAGAATCTTTAAAAATAAGAATGACAAAAGAAGCGTTGACTGACGCTGCATTAAATCAATCATCATGGAAGGATTGGTATAAAGAGCATCAAGATGTTCTTGACGATTTCTTTGGTGATCACGCTGAATTATTCCAAGAAATTCTTGCCGTAACTTCTCAAGCAGCATCTGTAAAAGCAAATGTTGGGCTTGCGCTTAAAGCATTTGGTCAATTAATGCGTGGAGAAGAATTTGACGCAAGATTGCGAGGAGAAGAAAAAGCTGGATACCTTGATGGCGTAATTAACAACTTAAATGCGATTAAAAATAAAACAGGAGTATCTGGAAGGAAGATTTCAAATTACAAAGCAGCTAACGAAGGAGATGTTAGCAGAGTTGTTGTTGACAGGCATATAACTCGTCTTCTTTTTGGAGTGGACACTCCAAGCAAAGCGCAATACGATTTAGCTGAAAAAGTATTAACAGAAATAGCAAACGACATTGGTTGGGAGCCTTCACAAGTGCAAGCTGCATTGTGGGCGCATTCAATCGTGTTATCAGGAAAAGAACCCGAATCTTATGGAGCATACCTCACAAAACTTGAATCAAATCCACTTACCAAAAAAGAAATTGCAAGCGGACTCACAGGAAATCAACTCACCAAACGAATTGGAAAACTTGCTTATGCAGGCCAAGGAAACTTTAAATCTGGCGGCGGCAGGGGCAGATATTCTAAAGATGGCGAAACTAAAACTAAATGAAATAGAAAAAAACTAACACTATGCCACTACGAAAATGCGCCTCACAAAATTGTTTCACTCGCAATTTGAAAACTGAACTTAAAACGAAACCTGTCAAGCAGGCACTCGCCATCGCTTATAGCGTCCAACGCAAGGCGAAATCAAAGAAGAAAAAGTAATATGGACATTGAAGATTTGAAAGACCCAAGTGAGGTAACAGCATTGTTCGTGGATCATGGTTTGTTCATCTCGCAGGCACTGAAGCTCGCGGAGACATTCAAGAAAGTTTACTCCTACACTCCGTGGGAATCTGCATTCCCAAAAATGACCAGCATGGTTGGATATGGTTACGATGAGATTGAGCTTGTTGATTCCATCTTTGGCACACATTTTGATGAGATCGACTTGTTCGTTTTTCCAGACATCAATCACGGGCCATTGCAGCAATACTTGGTTGATCAAGGTAAGACTGTATGGGGTTCACGCCTTGGAGAATGCCTTGAGCTTGATCGTGAAGGTATGAAGGAAATTTTGACTGCACTGGATCTACCTGTTGGAAAATTCACGCACATCAAAGGCATGAGCAACCTTCGCGCATATCTGAAGGAAAAGAAAAATGTCTATGTCAAAATCAACAAATGGCGCGGAACCTTTGAGACTTTTAAATCTGAAAGCTATAATCAAGTCGAACCAAAGCTGGATGAAGTAGAACACAAACTTGGGCCGTTAAAACATATTATTGAGTTCACAATTGAGGATCAGCTTGAAGAGGCAAATATGTTTGAAAGCGGAACTGATGGATATGTCATCAATGGTGAGTATCCAACAAAATTGATGTCTGGCATTGAAGTAAAAGACCTCGCTTATGTTGGCGTGTTTACAGATTATCTTGACATTCCAGAACCAATCAGACGCTTCAATGACCGCATGAAACCAGTGTTCGCGGCATATGGGTATCGCGGCTGGATGTCAACAGAGGTTCGCATTGGCAAAGATCACAACCCATACATGATCGATGGGTGTATGCGGAGTCCATCGCCTCCTAACGAGCTTTGGCAGGAACTCTATAGCAACTTCGCGGAGATCGTTTGGTATGGCGCAAACGGAATCGTTGTTGATCCAGAACCAACCGCTAAATATGGCGCAGAAGTTCTCATCCATTCTTCATGGGCATCTGGAAACTGGCAACCGGTGGACATTGATCCAGACGTTCGTGAATTCGTGAAACTGCGAAATAGCATGAAGATTAATGAGCGGGAATACATCTCTCCGATGGGTGATGGATTGCCTGAGATTGGCGCAGTAATTGGTATGTCTGACGTATCGGTTGAGGATGCCATCAAGAACGCAATTGAGCATTGCGATGGCGTATCTGGATACTATCTGGAAATGCCAACCGCAGCAACAGACAAGGCACTTGAAGCCATTGAAAAGATGGATAAATTGGGGCTGAACTATTTTAACTAATGGACAAAGCACAATGGTCACTTTTGATTATGGCAATCGCATCGTTTATCGGAGGGGGATATTGCATAGCTACCGCAATTTGGTGGGATGATGAGTAAACCATTTGATCCGAAACCAGAAAGAAATCCTCCTGTTAAAAAATGATCACGATTAAAAATATTGAACCTGTGGCGATGCGTTATGCGACTACGGGAGATTGGGAATGGTTGCCTAATGGCGATTTGAAATGCGCGATTGCTGACTATGGCAATGAAGATGGATCTTTCCTTGTCGGGTTGCATGAACTTGTTGAAGCATGGTTATGCCGAAAGGCAGGAATCCGAGAAGACGAGGTTAGCAAATTTGATATTGATAATCCATCGTTGCTTGAGCCGGGGGACTCGCCAGACGCTCCATACAACAAGCAGCATCAAATTGCCACGCAGGTTGAAAGGATCGTTTGTGAGGCAATGTCGATTGATTGGGAGGCGCACAATGATTGGGTTCAACGAGCAGGCGACGAAGTGGAGCGCAAACAAGGCGATGTAGTTCCATCAATTCTTTTTAATGGGCCGAGATTTTGGGCGGAACTTCACTTGCTTGGATTGCGTCATAGACCCGGCAAGAACATGACGGGGTGGCTTAATGATTGGCGCGATTCAATTCCGTTTAATGGATGCCCATGCAAGGAGCATCTTGACCAATGGATGAGTGAAAATCCTCCAGACTGGAATCGCTTTTTTGAGTGGACGATTGACCTCCACAATGCAGTAAATTTGCGGATCGGAAAGCCAACGATGGATGTTGAGAATGCAAAGGAATTTTGGTTGCAACGACACTATTAAAACAAATCTTGCGCTTTTGTAAGATTGAAATAGTTTCGCGGCATCGTCACTGGCGATACAAAAT
>Ga0214921_10011654_pt1 | contig 10642 bp, 9 predicted proteins | sample LL1505_MetaG_FD_177992 | JGI IMG/M metagenome (GOLD analysis project Ga0214921, IMG submission 177992) | Freshwater microbial communities from Lake Lanier, Atlanta, Georgia, United States - LL-1505 | ecosystem: Environmental > Aquatic > Freshwater > Lake | place: USA: Georgia | collected 2015-05-28
TGGGCGTGATTTTGACTCAATTCCTAATTTTACCCATTAAGTAAAAATCGGTAGTCCATTGCTACTTTCAGATTAGTTCAAGACATTTCGCACTTCAATTTGGGCATTTAACTTTAAGAATAAGCAGAATTATACCAATAGGAGCGAGACTAAACGCATTCTCTAGTTTTGCATTTACAGCATTTCGGTACAGGTCGCACCAAACTGAATTCTTCTAGCCTTACTTACAAGAAACGTCGAATTCTATAATCTGATAATTTTAAGGGAATCTATTTTGACGCCTTCGAAAGGAGACAAATAAGAAGAGGCAAATAATCAAAGTCAATAAACTTGCATAAACAACTCGGAAAGCCAGTGAGTAGTGTAGGAGAATTTTGATCGGCGTTATTATAGCGCCATTCACTGGAAAAGATGCGCCAGGTCTCACCCAATGAGGAATGCCCCAGGCGAGTAAGAAAACTATTCCAAATGGTCGTGATAAACTTTCATTTAATTCCAACTTTGAAATATTTTTTAAAGACAGTAAGACAAATAATACTGAAATATAAAACATGGAAAACCATCGACCGTAATCAGTTACTATTAGATATAACGGCGCTAAAGATAAGAAAATAACAATAGAATTTTTCTCTAGTCCTACAAGAATTTTTGACTTAATCAGAGGAAAAAGTGCAAGTGAAAACAATGGTAGATACCAGAAATACAGGGGGAAAGATTCGCGCACTTGTTGCAATGTAAATGAGGATGACCAGCCAATCGCGTCAATGGCTGAATAGCCAACCGAGCCATTCGCCCCTGAGCAAAGGAATTCCCCTGTGTAACCTTTGGCTCGAACCGCATCACAAATCATCGCAGCTTGTGATTGTGAACCCTTATATTTCATAGATAGAAAGAAGATCAACCCCGTTGAAAAAATAAATATTGCCTGCGTTATATAACTTTCTACCTTTTTGCTAGAGCTATTCATTCCACACCGCAGCATCAATATAACAGTTGGCAATAAGAGCGCCAAAGGTTCCCAACTTAGAATGCCAAAGATGTAGAGCGAGAAAGCAGACCATATCAAAAGTCTTGAGTTCACACGATTTCGTTGTCTAATTTGGAAAAAGAGAAGTATAAAAACCACATAACCAATTATTTCTTTTCTACCGAAGCCAGCGACATCCCACCCAGAAAAAACTATTCCGGCTGGCGAGCATATAAGGATGGTTAAAAACCAACTAGAATTAGAGCGATAGAGAATCCACGCAAAAAAAATGAACACAATCAAGAAAAGTAACGATTGGACAATTAGTAGGGAACCAAGTCCGATAACACTGTTCGGGGCGAGATTCAAAATCAGTTGCCCGACAAGACCACGTCTAACAAAGCCCGCTTCATAATTTATGAGCCAGTCACTTGTTTGGTAAGGACCACCCCCTAACTTCAATATAGTGCCAGCATATGTAATGAAGCCAGTCATAAAACTAATAGACAAAAGCAATATTCCAAAATTAGAAGCAGGCCTAGATTGCCTTCTTTGAAATATTTCTGGTTCTAACATGAATTCAAGACAATCGTCCAACCATGACAGTAACCATTACCATGACACCTAAGCACACAAAGCTCGATTTGTCTTTCAAAATAAAAACTATCGGATCGTAATGCATCTTGCCATGCATGGCTCTGTTCCACATTCGAAGAAGTAGATATTGAATTAGAGGAACAAGAATCCAAAGTATTTTTGGATTTTTGTAAACTAGCGTTACCTCCTCGCTGTTCAAATATAGTGCAAAAGTGAGCATGCTTAAAACTGCGAAACTAATTCCAAAACTTCCAAAATAAACCAATTCTCTGCGAGAATTTTCGCAAAAATCTTGATCAGCTTCAGATCCGCTAAGAAGGGCAACTTTTGTATATTTCTTTAAAGATGCCAAAGAAGAAAAAATGGTAAATGAAAAGATGATCAACCAAAATGAAACTACTAAGTTAAACAAGGTTGCACCAGCAAAAATTCTGATTTCATAGAATAAAACAAGAATTACTAAGTTCACTTGTGGTATATTCTTGAGTTTCCATGAGTAGATAATTCCCAAAAATACATAAATAGAAGCTAACAAAGCGAAATATCTTGAACAGTTCAGACAAATTAATAGCCCTACACATAAAACAATTAGTGCGTAAACTTTAACGACGCTAATCTTGATCTGACCCGCAGCGATGGGCCTTTTTGATTTATATGGCACTTGTTTATCACGATCTACGTCAATTAAGTCGTTTAGAATGTAGTTAGCGGAACAAACTAGTGAGAATCCTAGAAACCCAAAGAATGCCAACCAAACCTGGGTTTGGTCCAACTCTGATTGGGAAGTTAATAGCGGGACGAAAAGCAGAAAATTCTTCATCCACTGGTGGGGACGCAGTACACTGAGAAATCTCATTGAGCGATTCTAACAGACAACGCACGCACTATCTATTGATTTAAGATATTTAAGCTAAGTCTGTTCAAAACTCACGCCAACATGCTGGTTTCTCAATGCGCTTCCAATCACTTAAGCCATTTCCTTCCAATTAATTTCAACACATCAAATTTGAGGTGATCGATTCGGTTCATCATTCTTGTACGCGCCTGATTTCTCAGAATTAAACACATTCCAACGAGTTGATTGTCACCAGAGCAAAATTTAAGAAGGTAATCTTCATGCCTCCAATAGTTTTCAAATTCAAAAATCCAGTTTTTTCCAGAAAATGCACCTTCTTTACAAGAAAAACCTTTTAAACTTTCAACAGCCGAGTAGTACTCCGCGGCAGTCGAGTCAAGATGCCAAGGTTTTGGCCCACCAGCAAAATGCAAAATATTTTGCTCTATTTGAGTTGGGTGGCTGACAATTACATTAAATTTACCAGGGATTATCTTTTTATCGTTACTCAAAACGTAATTGAGGATGTCCTGATCGTGGTGGATAAATCCTAATTCCTTAAAATTTGCCCCAACTTCTTTCCAAATGAAGCTACATCCTTTTTCTTTCCATTTTAATGCATTGGTCACGAACACGCCCGCATTGAAATAGGTATCAGCCGCCCTTTGATATGCAAGATTCAAGGGAGATTTTTCTCTTTTGGAAATAATTTTTGTATCAGCAACTGCACAAATTATTGGATCATTTTCTTCGGTACCAAGATATGAAAAGATTTCATCCCAACCAGAAAGAGGCAATGTGTCTGAATCAAGCCATAGGAATTGCTCATCTAGCGCGTCCATCCAAAGGATTCGAATATAGGATTCTTTTGGAAGGTGTTCTAATTGAACTTGAAAATCAAATGTGAATTCTTTGTAAAGTAGTTCAATTTTCAAAAAATTACAAAAGTTTTGAACTACTCCTAAGCTTTCTGGTGAAAAATTTCCTTCGACAACTCCCAAACCGACCTTTAATTTTTTTTGAGAGTAAATGCTGGCACTAAAAATTGAGACCATCCATGGCCATAGATAGTTATCATCAATTCCCGTACAGATAAAGAAATAGTCCTTATCAGTCCCCAATTTAGAGGGATTGGATGTCGTGTTTTTCACAGGAATGGCCATGTCGTAAACATATCACCTGAGTTATAGCTACCCGATATTCCTCCTAAGTCATAGCGTTTTCTTTTAAATTGTCTTAGGCAAGTCTCACAAAAGTCGCTATGTGACTGATAAAATAAGCATATGATACGCAGTGAGTTGAAAAAATTATGCGTAAGTTTTGATGATAATTATCTTTTCCCATTTTTGCTGCTTGCTTATTCAATATCACAAAATTCTTTGATCTTGCCTAAAATATTTATCGCAAATGTTAACTCCACTTTGTCTCAGGAAAGCCAAAACTTAGTAAATCGATTTTGTTCGTCGTTGGGGCTCGAAATAGAGATTCTCGAAGCTATCATACCTAAGAATGTTAGAACAAGTTCTAGAGTGTCGATTGCAGGTTATGGGAGGTTATGGCTAGCCGATAATCTCTCAGAAGATTTTGTATACGTTGATACCGATTCTCTTGTCCTTCCTGGATGGGAAGTGATTTTTGATTACATAGAGTTGCTAAGTCAGAATCGCGAACTTCTTCTAGCAGCCATGCCAGCTTTGAAAAATATGACCCCGCCTTGGCCAATAAAGGCTGGCGATAAGACACAATATCGTTTCCATTCAAGTATTCTTGTAATTAATTCTAGAAATTGGAAAGATCACTTCGCAAAGCGAGAAAATATGCCGTGGCAAAAGATTGCCTCTATGCACGATGAATTGAAATTTGTAGGACATGATCAACCAGTTCTGCAATATGCGGCCCAGGGTAAGTATTTGCATCTTCCCGAGGATTTTGTTAACTTTGCCACGATTCGGACGTCAAATACAAAAATAGTAACCTCAGGCGTTTGGAAGAAGCCTTGGACAGTTCCGCGTGGTCAATTATTTAAATATATAAACTCATTAATGATGTATCAAGAATACTCACAAGTTTTTGGAGTAGTTAAAGAGTTGGATATCTACCTATCATATGAGGATCAAATGTTTGAATATTTAGCCCAGGACAGAAGATTTTTATCAGAAATCCAATCTATCCGAAGTCGATCAGAGATAAGATTAGGTGCGAAAATTGGAATACCTTTTCTAGCGAGTAGAATTGTCTACAACACATTTACCAAGCTGAGAAAAGGTCTAAATCTATTTTCTAGAAGAGAACTTTGAGCTTTTGTATTTAGTAATTGCAAGATGTTCCAGAAGTTATATTAATCGGTTATTTTGAAATCATATAGAGAGCTCCAAGTTGTAAATAATTCCGACTCCTCAGAGCAGAATTTTCGGGCGAAATAAAAGTTACCCTTATTGAATTCATCTTTTAGAATACTTGCTGAAAGCGGACTTGGGTGCGGCGCATTCGGTTGATCCCAATTCGCATACATAATGCCAGTTCCATTTACATTATTTGAGAAGAATCTGAATAATGTTTGAAAGAAGGTTTCATCTGGGAATTTGATTTTTTTAAAGTAGGTAGGTAATTGTGGATTTCTCTCACAATAGTCCAAAGCCTTTCGCATGGTCTCGCTTGTAACCGACCAATACGCAGATCCAATTTGCAGTTCCAAAGGTTGGAGATATTTCTTGATATTAATTCGAATTGGCCACTTGCGTAAGAACAAATTTATCAGTCTCGGGAAAAAAGATTCGTACTTCTTAGCAGCGAAATACCTCCTGAAGTACTGATCGTCTCGCCTGGGATCAGTCGAATTCTTTAGCGCTCGGTTGTGACAAATATCTACATCACTTTTCAAGAGGTTCATAAATTTTTCACTAGAGGCGATAGGGAGTGAATCTCCGGTGATTAAGGTGAGACGCGACGCCCCGTCTGTTAGAGCCCTATTAATCAAGATTAATGTCGCCTCAACCATAGTCCAATGTCCCCATTTAACGTTTACCGAATTACTTACAAAAATATCCTCTCTCTTCAATATTCTGGCGAATTCAGCCACAGGTTTAGCATCTATATGCAAATACACGCGACCAAGAGGTTGTAACGAATCAATGAGTATCTCTACTAATCTTGGATCTTTGTGGGCCAGTATTAGAAAGGCATGTAGGCTTTTTTTAGGAATTAAGTCTGAAGACATTCTCAGACTACTCCTTGAATATCACTGCGAAATGTCAGCACTTGTTGAATCAAATTCTTTTTAAGCCTGCCTGCTAGTATATGATTGCAATCAGATTTCGAGACGCGAGCTAGTCTCCTAAGTTCAGCGTCGTATGGAAGTCTACTTGTCACATCGATCAATTTAATCAAATTTTCAGCCCCTTTCCTGTCGATTAGGTAGGCTTGGGCACCCCAGCGAATGCGACCTACAATTATGTTTGAGCGGAAACTACGTAAGTGGGAGTAGGCTAAATATGCTTGTTCAAACAAATATCTAGCTTTCTTTTCAAAATAACTCCTGGTCTCAATTTGGTCAAAGCCCAAGTATCCCACTTGCAAAAAATGAAGACCATTCTCATTCATAGAAGATATACATCTATTGAGTTCGGATGCTAAGTGCACTGGATCTAGAGTGAAATCATCTTCTAAAATCAACGCAAAATCGTAATTGCTCGATAAAAAACTCAGACAGGCCTTGAGGTGTGATCTTTTTACCGCACTAATCAGGCGAAAGTATCTGTATTCAATATCACTTGTGGCAAGGTCGTTGTCGGTTACTGCGCGTACTCTTTCAAAAGGAATTCCGCACTGAGATAATTGCTCGATTGCAGAAGCTTTTTTATCCACGCGAGCTTCAAGATTTATAAAAAAAATTCCTAGGTTATCCATAATTTCCTCTCAATCTTCCAGAAATCTAGTGAGCCTATTGGGAATATAAATTCTCCTCAAAAAGTTAGACGAATTCTTTAAGCCTAAGAGGAAGACATGCAATCTCATTAGATTTTTTGCATATCCCCCACGATTCTGGGAGTTAAAACGAATATTCCTAGTGGCAGTCATGAGTCCTAAATGAATAACTTTAAATTTAGATTCCATGGGAATGAGAATTGAGGGGCCGAATTCTTCTCCTAAATGGCTATTAAGATTCATCTCTAGGTGCGGTCCTGAGTTATTAGGTTGGGAAAAATCAAAATTGTCGCAGATGTACCTCAATACGTTTTTTCTGATCAATGTTGGGTTCAAAGAAAAGTACCTTTCGAGAATTAAGGCCTCATTGCTTAAACTTGCTATATTTGTCGATCTAGCGCATCCCCATGCACTTGCATCTTCTTCTTCATGGCCTAATCGATATTTTGAGAAAACTACTTGCCTTACTCCTTGTATTTCGGTGAGCTTGTTCAAGTCTTGATCAGTTAGCTCACGACTAAAGAGCCAATCTTCTTCAACAAAAAAGCAATATTCGTATTTAGTTCCGAGGTCGAATGCATATTTGACTAGCCCAGCATGAGTGGTGTCAGAGATTGAGTGTATACAAATTTGAGGATATTTCCTGTTAAGAAAAGCTAAATCCGAATGTCCGAAATTTGAAACTACATGGACTTCATGATCAAATAACCTTACCTTGGAACTTAATAGGGACCTAATTGAGGCATTAAGATATACCCCTCGCCCCGAAGAAAGAAAAATGATTCCTATACTTTTTGAATTACTGGTCATAAGTAGAACCTGCCTTCAAGAAATGATTCTTAAATCCAATTCCGTGACCGGTAGGGGTACCTTCAGAGTCTTTTATGAGGCTATGTTTACCAATACAGGGCCAGTATTTGCTCTCAACATTCCAAGTCCATCCAAGATAGGAGACTCCGTTTGAGTCAGCCCAATCCATGTATTTATCCACATAGTCACTCTTGCAATCCGATTGACCCAGCTCGCCAGTCAAAAAAGGTACCTCCAGCGTGATTGGAAGATAGTTTTTATTCCAAGATTCCAAAGTATTGTTACCAGTCATACCTTGATAATTGTGATTACTTAAAATCAACTGGCTCATAGGGTCTATAACTCTGTAATTAGCCCATCCAGAGAAATCAGTAGAAGTACTTCTGCCTTCAACTATGATGGGGGACTTTGATCCTGTAAGTCGAATAGCGTCAGTAATGTTTTGCATGCCGACGTAGGTTATGCCATTCTTTGCCAGGCAACCATTTCTCCAACAGTTCCAGTCAACGCCTTGGGGTTCATTAAACAAATCAAAGAGAACATTTTTGTGAAGCTTGAAATTTACTGCCACACTTTTCCAAAAAACGATAGCGTCCTGATTTGGAGCCGCCACCGTAGTCTTGACTGAATTTCCATTTCTTGGCGGATTCACATGAAGGTCAAGAATTGCGACCATGCCCTGTGACTGCAACAACTTCACCACGTCAATGATTGCAGATCTATAGACAGCGCCTGTAAATTTAGAATTAGCAACTGAACTTCGACTCAACCAGCATGCGGAATTTAGAGGAATTCTCACTGCATTGATTCCCCAAGATTTCATGGCTAGGACGGCTGGTAAATCAAAAGGACCATCAAAAATGCCCCAGCCCTGGGCACAGGCATACTCGGAGCCTGATTTATTAACTCCAAGTAGTCTCACAGATTTTCCATTTTGGTCAATAATTTGATTACCTAAAACTGAAACATACTGCAGAGTCGACTTCGGAGTTGTGGCCTGTGAACTGGTCAAATTACTAATGCCAAAAAAGAGAGCTACCAGCAGAGCAAAAATCACTTTTGTCCTGATAGGGCCAACGTCACGAAAAGGGGCTGGATGGTCTACTCTCACCATGTCCTCCATTTTCTACCGGCCATTAACAGCAGCCCATGTTTGAATCTATCGTTACGGCTCATCAAGTGTTTGCGAGAATTCAGAGAGAGATCGTGCAGATCATTATTTAATTGGGCTCCTGAAACTGTAGATTTGAGTAAAGCATTCTCATGCCGCCAGTAATTCTGATATTCAAAGAGCCAGTTGACTCCCCCAAATGCTCCATTTCCTGCTTTGCTCTTCAAAACTTCTATCGAGGTGAAGTAACTTTTCGCTGCGTCATCAAAATGCCATGGTTTCGGCTGACCTGTGAAATGTAATATCTGCTGATCAATCAGAGAATTTTGCATGACGAGAGAGTTGAAGGTTGAGCTAATAATTTGCTTGTTCTCAAAAAGAAGATAATTGAGGACATCCTGATCGTGGTGCTCAAAGCCTAATTCAACATGACTAGCAGCCACTTCTGGCCATCTGCGATTAAATTGCATTGTTCGCCAAACCTCAGGAATACCCAGAAAGACACCAGAATTTATGTAGCTTTGGGCGCCTCGGAGATACGCTTGGTTTTTGGGGTAAAGGTTTAATTTTTTCTTGATCACATCCGTGTCTAGCGCTGCAAATAGCGCTGTTTCAGATTTTCTCCGAGTCAAATTATCAAAGACGGTATCCCAACTTTCCAATGGGAGAGTGTCGGCATCTAACCAGAGAAATGGATGATCCAGTGTATCCAGCCAGAGCAAGCAAATATAGGCTTGTATTGGCAAATTTGATGTCTTAACTTGAAAATCAAACTCAAACTCTTTCAGATAGACATCTATTTCAAAGGCTTTACAAAAATCTAGAACTATGCTTTTACTCTTATCGCTCAGTGAGTCCCTTATGTATCCTAAATTAACGACAAAATCCTGAGTTGAGTGAATTTTGGCACTGTACATCGATACCAACCAAGGCCAAAGATAGTTGTCATCGATGCCCGTGCAGATTACGTTTTCCTTCTTGGACTCCATCATTACGGCCTTCTGAATGTGAACACAACTGGTTGAGATGATGAACCTGAGTACGCATCATCTCCAGCTTTAGTGGCAACTATCTGGCAAGTCGTGGCTTCGGAGGCCTTTACCGTTAATTGAAGGCCATTTATTGTACATTTTGAATTATTGCTCAGCTCTCTGATTGATACTGCACCATTTCCGGCGCCACCAGCAGTTTGAATCGAAACTGTCGTTGTCTCTGCAGTAGAGAAGGCTGTCACCACATTCATAATTGTTAGTACCGGTTGAGTTGCTAAGCCAAATTGGAATAGTACATTGGCCGCATATGCTTTGGAGTACTGGTCATCGCCCTCCTTACTAGCTACTACCGAGCAAGAAGTTGCTCGGTTGGCGACTACTTTGTTATTTTCTATTGAACAGCCTGGTCCTGTCACCGTGAAACCAATTGAACCTGTTCCTGATCCGCCAGATACAGACAGTGCGATTGCAGTGAAGGCGACCGAACTAGTGTTCGCTCCAACTAGTGTTATTGGATTTTGGGGACGTTTAGCTGGTGCAAATGTGAAAGTGAACGTTACCGGGGTGGAAATAATTGTAGTGGAACCTGATATCGAATCTTGGATTGCTGTCACGCTACATGATGTTGCAACCAAAGCCTTCAATGTGGAACCAGTAATCAGGCAATTATTAGAATTTGCGCTAACGACAGAGAATGAAGTTGGGTTGCCATTTCCACCGGTAGTACTGAGAATTATTGATTGGCCTACAGCGCCCGAGAGAGTTGGGTTATTGATACGTAGTGGGTTCACAGCGCTGACAAAAGTAAATGTTACGGCATCGGATGTCACAGTTTTCAGTCTGAGATCACTCGGTTTTAGAATTGCGATGACACCGCACTGAGCTGACACGCTTGATGTGAGGAAAGAATCAGAGATAGAACAATTTCCATTAGTAACTGTATAACTGACAGCACCTGTTGGTCCTCCAATAGTAGTCAACCTGATTTTTTGATTGACGGTAGCCTCAGTTTGTTGGCTAGTAATTGCGAAGGTCAACTTGCTGTTATCGATTGGCTTAGGGACTGCAATAAAAGTAACAACAAGATAATTAGAGAGAGCCTCCAGATAGGTGGAATCACGAGCTTTCTTCGCTGTGATAACACAACTGACTGGTGCCGTAGAAGTCAGTGAAGTACCCGATAACTTACAACCATTTCCTACTATTCCGTAGGTAATTGCACCAGTTCCACTTCCGCCAGAGATACTCAAAGTTGTGGCCTGTCCAACATTTATCGTCCTCGAAGGGGTGGATATCACGAGCGGGGCTTGCTTGATAAGCGGCGGCGCGGTGAAGTTATAAACGACTACCTTTGAATAGGTTTCATTGTAAGTATCATCGGCGGCTTTCTTGGCAATTACTACACA
>Ga0214921_10011655_pt1 | contig 10642 bp, 5 predicted proteins | sample LL1505_MetaG_FD_177992 | JGI IMG/M metagenome (GOLD analysis project Ga0214921, IMG submission 177992) | Freshwater microbial communities from Lake Lanier, Atlanta, Georgia, United States - LL-1505 | ecosystem: Environmental > Aquatic > Freshwater > Lake | place: USA: Georgia | collected 2015-05-28
ACCTAAGAACTTTGGTTGGACAATTAGATACTCTTAATCAGATTGCTGGTAACACTGGTAAATCATTTGAAGAGGCTACAAAAGCGTGGATGAAGAACCATAAAATGACTGCCGCGGAAAAGGCAGACACTAGTGGACGTGGTGGTATGGCATACGCTAAACGTGCTCGTGATGCAGTAACAGCAGCAGCAAAAAAGGCGCAAACAGAAGTAAAGTCTGCAATTGCTGTAAAAATGGAAATGAGTTTTGGCGCAGGTCAAAGTAAAGACAAGCCTATGTTTGTTAAAGTTGTTAATCATGATGATGTAAAAGCAGGTAAATACAATAAAGAAGGAAAATATGCTGGCGGTCAAGTAAGAGGTGGAAGCACTTACTTAGTTGGAGAAAGAGGACCAGAACTTTTCCAAGCCCCAACTTCAGGAAATATTATTCCTAATCATCAAGTAGGTATGGGCAATACAATTAACTTAACTGTAAACCCAAGCCCTGGAATGGACGAAAGAGAGATTGCTAATCTTGTATCTCGTAGGCTTGCGTTCTTACAGAGAGGAGCATAGTTATGACTTATAACAAGAATCTAACTGCCCTGCATAAGGGTCTTACTCCTATTCACCCAGACCAAGACAGATTAAATTTTGCTCCCAAACTTGCTGGTGGAATTAAAGTTCTTCTAGCAGATGGCGTTAGTTGTCTTACTTTTAATAATCTTTATGATTCTGCGTATGATTCATCTGAAGAAGGAATTGCTGCAGGAAAAACTTACATTCCAGCCTTAGATGGAACCATTTGGACCATCTCGGATATTCAGGGTTGGTGGAATCTTACTGACTCAGAAATACCAAATATTGAGCGTGGTTTTGGTGACGGCTCTTTTGATATTACTGGTCGTCTACTATCTAGAGATTTAACAATTACTGGTTCTATACTTATTGCTGGTCCCTCTACTAGATTTGCTATTACTAATAAGCAATTAGTCTCTGGTGTTGCAACTCTCATTACTGGAAACTCTGCTCATGGTTATAGTGTTGGTCAGACAGTTTTAGTTACTGGTGTTGATTCCACTTTTGATGGCTCTTATGTAATTACAGGCACGACAAATACTTCTTTTACATACTCGACTAAGGGAGACGACGTAGTATCTACCAGTTCTACAGGATATGCATCTGTTCCATCATCTATTTCTTCTTCTATTGCAACAAAAAGTAAAATAGTTCGCGAACAACTTCTTGACGCATTTAATCTTGTAAAGCGTGGGACTTGGCTTATTGTCAATGAAGACAACGAGTACCAGCGCGCTTGTTATGTTCGACTAAGCGGTAAACCAGAAGTAAGTACTGTTAATTCCCGTGGACGCATTGATTTTTCTATCGGTCTTAGAGCACCAAACCCAACCAAAGTTGAGTGGTTTCCTATATCCGCTGGTGGAGAAATTCCTGAAGGTTTTGCTGTCTCTGATGGTAATGCTTATCAGAATCTAAAAATTCTTGGTGGAACTTCTTACTACAGAAATTACCCAACTGGAGGTAGTTACTCTGGTATTGCTCCCTATACTAATAGCAAAGCATATTCAAAATCACTGACAAAGTTAGTTGATGAAACTCCTGTTTTTGGAACTCCTTACTATCAATCTGGAGATAATACTATAAATATACCAATGTATGGAACTAGTACTAGTCCATATACTGTTGGAAATTCTGTATATGTTAGTAATATAACTTATACTGGTACTTTTGGTACTAGTACTACAAACTCTGGTTACTTAGGTCCATTTACATTACTAACTGGTTCAAACACTACTCTTATAAAATACACTCCTCCATCAGGAACTACAGGTGTTACGGCACAAACAACTCTTGCAGTAAGTGCAAATTTAGATTTAAGACTTTATGCTTCTTATGCTTCAAGTACTATAACAATTACTAGTGTTTCCAGTTCTACAGCAACTGGAGCATCAAGCGTAAAAGATGGCGACTACATAGATGTTTCTGGTCTTACATATAGGAACTCTGGTGGTACAGTCTTAACTTCTGGTGTGTCAGGTCCATTTTTAGTAAATGGTTCTACAACTACAGGTGGAGCAACAATTAAATATGCTGCTCCTTCTGGAACAGCAAGTGTTACTGGAACTCCAATAGTAAGAACAGTCCCAAGAGTTTCTGCTGCTTATGCTTCAAATACAATAACTCTTACCTTAAATGATGCTACATCTACTGTAAAAGATGGTGACTATATAAATGTCACGGGCTTGACTTATACAAGTGCAACAGGCTCTACAACAGGTCCATTTATGGTTACAGGTTCTACAGTTTATGGTGGCTCAACAATTAAATACACTGCTCCTACAGGTACAACAGCAGTTTCTGGAACTCCAGCAGTTTCCATTCAAGAATATAGAAATTACTCATCTACTGGTTACTATCCTATTGATGATAGCACTAATAACAGTCTTGGTAAGTACAGATACTACCCTAATCAAACAACAGACAACACGAACTCGGGAAGATTCTCTATCTATAACTACGGAACTACTAATGTTCCTTGCTATATTAGATTTGTTGGTCCTTTATATGGTCCAGCAATACTTAAAAACACGACAACAAATCAAAAAATAAATATACTTTATACTTCTAATTTAGGTGGTCAAGTACTTGGTCCTAGCACTTCGGCTTCGGTAAGTACCATACAGTTTTTAGATATTGACACCTATACTAGAGAAGTTCATAAGGGAGATTATTTAAATGGAATATACTCTTCCAGTAGTAGAGGTTCTTTAAGCCCTCTTGTAGATTGGATACACCTGCAACCAGGGATTAATGACTTTTATTATGAGGACTATGGTGCTTCAAATATTACAGGAAGAATAGAAATTTACTGGCGTTCAGGCTGGGATAGATAGGATAAGATAGAACCATGACCGTTCTTCAACCACATTATATAACTGTAGGTAGATACACACCTAGAGTAGATAGAAAAATATTTTCTGCTTTATTTGCTGCTACATCTGACGGTAATACTATTACTGGTGTATTACCTCCATATAATCATTTTCAGGTTTCATACTCAGGTTTAACTGTTTCTGTTTCTCCTGGTTTTGCTCTTATTGCAGATTCACCATCTCAAAATACTGACTCGCCCGGTGTATATCTTTGTACTATTGATGCTAACCCAGAAACTTTAACTCTTGGCGGTGATGCTACATATCAAATTTATGCTGAAGTAGCAGAGGCTCAGTTTGCAATAACTGCTGCAGCAATATCAAGCAATGTTGCAACAATAACTACTGGAACTATTAATCACAATTTTGTTGTAGGTCAAACAGTTTTAGTTACTGGTGTTGATTCGACATTTGATGGTTCTTATGTAATTACTGGAACAGGTATTGTTTCATCTCAGTATACTTTTTCTTATTCAAAAATAGCAAGCAATGTTTCTTTGGGTGCTGGAGGATACGCATCCGTTCCTTTTGCTATTAAATCAACTACTTCAGGTACTGCTCCTTCTGGAAGTAATATTACTCTTGCCGAAGTTGTTGTGTCAGGAGGTGTAGTTTCTTCTCTAACTGATAAAAGAACTTTTGCAACTGCTAGAGGTGGAGTTCAAGTATATAAATCAACACTCAACTCTCCTGAGACAGGTGACGGAAGAATTGCCTATGATTTAGATACAGGAAATTTAAAATACTGGAATAAAAATACATCCGATTGGACAATTTTATCCTACGGTTCTACAGGTCACCATGACTCGGTTGCTTCATCTACTTCTGTTGATGCTTTACATCATAAAATTGGTACTGGTGCTTATGATGCTGCTGCAGGTAATCATACTCATATTAATTTAATTCCTCTACCTAAAGTTGATGGTAACACGACTCCACCATCTATTGGTAGTGCTAATTCATATGTTGATTTAGGTTTATCTGCGGCTATTACTCCTGGAGTTGTTTCAAATTCTTACTGGGTGCTGGTTAACTACCAAGCAATAATAAGTGCTACAAGTTATCCTATTACTAGTGATATTTTTCTTTGTTTGGCTGGCTCTGGAATTGAAAGTATCTCAGCAAGCACTTCAAGTTCAATTTACACACAAAGATGGAGACCAGCCCTGTCAGTGGCAGGAGGGGTTGTCAACACCTTGAGCGGAAGTATTCCTATAAAACTTACTCCAACATCTACATCACAAACTCAAACATTTACTCTTAAGTGCAATATAGAAAGTGTTACAGGTACAGTTTCTGTAGTTAGTGCTAGTATATCTGTTGTGCCTATTGGAAGATACTCATAACCTAGTATATAAACTTTAGAGTAGAGACTTATTATGACATACCAGATAGACCTTGTACCTAAGTACAACTATATCATTGCCAGCGTTAAAGATGGAACTTTCAAAACGGAAGTTCCATTTAACTCTGTTTCTTGGGAAAGAAAAATTAACGGCTCTGGGTCATTTTCTGGTTCTATCTCTGCTGATGAAAACCAAAATCATTTTAGTTTATATGACTACACGCTGCCCGGAAAATATGCAATCTATGTATTTCGCGATGGAACTCTTGTGTGGGGCGGTATTATTTGGACCCGAGACTATGACATTACTACAAAACAGTTAAATGTCACGGCTTTAGAGTTTACAAGTTACCTTTTCCACCGCGTCTTTTGGAAAACTCTCTATTTCAATGACGGAACAACTGTAAAAGCACTTCTAGAAGGTCTTATTTCTGCAACAACTAATGACCAAATAAATACTGGTAATCCTTTTAGTGCTTCTGATACTCATATTCTTCTTACTTACTATCAACGCTCTGGAACAACAGTAACTTTTACAACTGAAGAAAAGCATGGTTTTGGTGCTACATCAGCGACTGCTCAAGTATTAATTGCTAATACTGGTGTTGCTGACTGGAATGGCGTAAAAACTATTACTGTAGTTGATGACAGAACTTTTACTTTTACTGGAACTGTCTCTGGAACTATTGCAAGAACTGCTTTTGCGGTAGATGGCTCTCAGTATGCTATTCTTAAGTCTACTTACGACACAATTCAAAATTCTGTTGCTGTAAATCTTTCTTACTCAATTGACCCTGAACTTGCTAACTACCAAATTGTTGGTACTGGAGATGACAATCCGTTTGAGTTCCGTGGACACAAGTTCCACTATGTTGGAGATATCTTAAATAATTTTGCTCAGAACGGTGTTCCATCAATGGACTACACCGTTTCATCTACAGGAAACTACCCAAAAGTTGTTAAGTCTGCAAATAGTTCAGGAACTTTGTCTGCTAATTATTCATCTTTATCTAACATAATTACTATTACTATTACTGGTGGCACATCTACTGTAAAAGATGGTGACTATATAACTGTTACAGGTCTTACTTACACCCCAAGTGCTGTGACTGGTCCATTTATGGTTACTGGTGGAACAACTGTAGGTGGTACAACAATCAAATTTACTGCTCCTGTAGGTACAACAGGTATTACAGGAACTCCCGTTGTTTCTGTTATAGCAAGATTAACTAGAAAATCTTTAACATCAAATGTTGCACTTCTTACTACAGCGCAGCCTCACGGTTTTTCAGTAGGAAATAGTGTAACTATTTCTAATGTTGATGCTACCTTTAATGGAACATACACAATTACGGCTGTTACAACATATACTTTTTCTTATGCAAAAACTTCAGCAAATGTTGAAGATACATATGTAAAAACAGCATACACGTCAGTTCGTTTTGATTACTATGTAGAGCCATCTTACAACGCATCAACAGGCGTTTTTAGTAATACTTTTAGAGCATGGAAAGTTAAAACAGACACCAATAAACCTTCTGGAACTTCTACAGATGGTGCTAACGTAACATCTCTTACTGGTCCTTCTTATGTCTTTAGTACTACTTACTATGGAAGTGCTTCTGTTCCTGTTGGTGCTAGTGATTTTATCTTTGAACACCCAGGAAATATTGTAAGTTTTTCTCTAAGTGAGAATGCAGAATCTGCTGCTTCACGAACTTGGGTTGTAGATAGCGGAACAGACCTTAATGCTGATGCAGCACCACCGTATGGTTCTTACACAAATCTTCCATATTTGACAGATGGATATCCAATGATAGATGTGGCTGTAACGGATAGAAATCTTCCAGTTACTGTTGATGAAGAAGTCATTCCTTTTGCAAAACAAATTGGGTACAGACTTTCTCCACCTATTGGAGAATATAGAATTACTGTAAACGGCTCACTGCAACCAGAAGTAAATACTTACAGACCTGGTGATTGGTGCATTATCATTCCTAATGATGCTTTTATTAATAACCGACTTAAGCCTCCGTATGAAAATAGAACTGGACTGCTAGTTCGTAAAATTAAATCTTATAAAGTAAATGTTCCTGATAATCCTACGTTCCCCGAAACAGTAGACTTAGAAGTTGTACCTGAGTGGGAGATTGAGTAGTTATGGCTGAAGATTTAAATTCCTTATTTAATAACCACGACCGTAGACTTCGTAATCTTGAAACACGTCAAGTAAAAAATCTTCAAGGTGTCCAAGGAATTTCTGGTGCTTACGCTGCACAAGGTATTCAAGGTCCAGCAGGTTATATAGGTTCAGATGGTGCTCAGGGTGTACAGGGATTACAAGGTAGACAAGGTACTACTGGAGCAACTGGCGCGGGTGGTGCTATTGGTTATTATGGTGCTTTTTCAGATTACTCAGACCAGTTCGCAGGTATTGGTGTGGGGACAGGAACTCAAGCAGTTAATACTGCAGCACCGTTTGCTTTTGCTAGTACCGATGAGTCAAATGGCGTGTCAATTACTAATAATGGTAGTGGTACACCAACAAGAATTACTTTTGCCAATGTTGGTACTTATAATGTTCAATTCTCTGCTCAACTATCAAACAATAACAACGCTCCTCAAGATGTTTATATTTGGTTTAGAAAAAATGGAACTGATGTAACTGGCTCTACTGGTCGCGTTGGTCTACCAGCAAGAAAAAATACCAGTGACCCGTTTCATGCTATTTATGGTTGGAACTTTGTTTTTACAACTACTTCTGCCAATGACTACTATGAGTTTTATTGGAGTACAACATCTACAGATGTAAGTATTCAGCACTACTCGATTGCAGATAACGGCTCACCTACCAAGCCATCCACTGCATCTCTTGTTCTTACTGCTACACAAGTTACCTACGCCATTCAAGGTGCAACAGGCATTCAAGGAACGCAGGGTCTAAACGGTGCTTATGCTGCACAGGGTATCCAAGGTAGAACAGGTATTCAGGGTTCAACAGGTATTCAAGGTCTTCAAGGTTCATACTTCTTACAATCTACAACTCCACCAACTGGCTCTACGGTAGGTATTGGCTCTGCATGGTACGACCCGACAACTGCAAAGACCTATATCTATGACGGAACTTTCTGGGTGGAAACAGGCGCAGCCCCTATGGGTGCACAGGGCATACAAGGTTTTGGATATGCGCAGTTACAAGGTACTCAGGGAATTCAAGGAACACAGGGTTTACAGGGTACGCAGGGAATTCAAGGTTTACAAGGTTTTGGATATGCGCAGTTACAAGGTATTCAAGGTCTGCAGGGCTTACAGGGCTTACAAGGTCTTCAGGGTTTGCAAGGTTTACAGGGTGCTTTTAATGAAAACGGATTTCAGTACTCCTACAGCACTAATACTGCTGGCGGTGACCCTGGAACAAATACTTTTACATTAAATACGACAACTATTTCTGCAGCAGCAGCAATGTATGTAAATGCAAATATTGCTGGTGGTTCTGGAAATATTTTAAATAACTGGCTTTCTAAGTGGGTTTCATCTACAAATGCAAATAAATCAACAGTAACAATTAGAAAAGTATCTGATGCAAATACTTTTATGATTTTTCAAGTAACTAATGGAACTAATGCTACTAGTTACTATTCTTATGGTATTAATTATGTTGCATCTAATGGAACATTTGCTAATGGAGACCAAGTATATCTAACAAATTCTAGGATTGGTGACCAAGGTATTCAAGGTATCCAAGGCACTCAAGGTATAACAGGTTCCCAAGGTACAACAGGTACTCAGGGTATCCAAGGGTTGCAAGGTAGACAAGGTACTCAAGGGCTGCAAGGCACAATAGGTCTTCAAGGTTTACAGGGTTCATACTTTATCCAATCTACAACTGCACCTACAGGTGTAACTGTTGGAGTTGGTTCTGCATGGTACGACCCAACCACTGCAAAAACTTATGTTTACGATGGCTCATTCTGGGTTGAGACTGGCTCTGCTCCAATTGGTGCGCAGGGACTACAAGGTGTACAAGGTGTGCAAGGTCCTATTGGTGTGTCTGCAGCAATGAACTATGCTCAGACTCTTGGCACAAAAACTTTAGTGACAACTGGTTCAACTTTTCCTTATACAGTTGTTAGTGCAACTATCACTACAAATGGATATCCAGTACATGTGATAGTGACTGGAGATGCAGAAAATGCCACTGCTGGTGCTTGGGGTCGTGCTCAGTTGTATCGTGGTTCAACTGCTATTGGTAATGATATTCAGTTTGAAGGTTCAGCAGGTTCCGAAAACAGTCCTTACTCTCTAAATGTAATTGACACACCTGCTGCTGGTACTTATACATATAGTATGAAAGTTGTTACTTTATCTGGTGGTAACTATAACTTTGGTGAGAATACAGGTCCTGTTTTAACAGTAGTTGAGTTATCTGGTGCTACAGGTCAGCAAGGTGCTCAAGGTGTGCAGGGATTACAAGGTATTTCATCTCTTGCTGGAAATACTGTACTTACTAATCATTCATTTGTTAATGCTATTGAAACTGTACCTAGAACTGCTTTAAGCACGGTGGCTAGAACAGTAACTAATGGCGTTGTATATCTTGTATATTTTATGCCAAACTTTAATACAGATGTGAATAGCATAGGTTTTGGTGCACTTGCTGCTGGAACCACAACAAGTCATATTTATGGAATTTACTCTGTTGCTGCACCTACTGCATCATCATCTACTACCTATACAGCCACGCATACTTTAGTGACTAATAGTAAGGTTACTAGCACCGCTGCATTGATTACTGATATTAATGAACACTCCTTAAGTACAACAATAACTTTGACTGCAGGTCAAAGATATGCAGTTGCATTTTTATCAGTTGGTTCAGCATCACCTGGCTTAGCGGCTACTGTTGCTTTGTCCGCTACTGGACTAACATTTGGTACTACATCAGGTACAAATATATTTCCTCCTGTAACTACTACTTACTCTAGCGGTCTTACTGATTTACCAGCAAGTATGAGTTCTGTTTCATTTACAGCATCAGTTGGTGTTCCTTACGCTATATTAAGAAAAATTTAGTTTGTGTGGTAGGGTTTTTCTATGAAAAATCTTATTCAAGAGGCTATTTATTTTGGTGGAGATATCTCCCCATTAGTTATTCCTGCAGAGTTAACTAAACAGACTGGTCTTATGAATCCATCTGTATTTATTGATTCAGATGGAGATATTCTTGTAAATCTTCGTCACGTCAACTACACGCTCTATCACTCAGAGGGCGAGCAAAAATTTACAAGTCGTTGGGGTCCTCTTTCCTATCTTCATCCTGAAAATTATCAAAAACTTGCAACAACAAACTATATTTGCAAACTTAATTCAGACCTTGAGATTGAAAAGTTTTGCGTAGTAGATACATCAAAACTTGATGTAGAACCCCTGTGGGATTTTGTTGGTCTTGAAGATGCTCGTCTAACTCAATGGAATGGAGACTACTACCTTATTGGTGTTCGTAGAGATACAACAACCAATGGTCAAGGTCGTATGGAACTTAGCAAGATTGAGTTAGACAAAGAAAACTGGACGGCTAGAGAAGTATCTCGATTAAGAATTCCAGCACCACTTGATAATGCTTCCTACTGTGAGAAAAACTGGGTTCCAGTTTTAGATATGCCATTTCACTTTGTTAAATGGACTTCCCCGACTGAACTTGTAAGAACTTACCCAGAAGAGCCCGCTAGATGCGAGCAAGTATTTATTAAATCAAGTAATTTTAATGTTGTAGACCAACGTGGTAGTTCTCATGTATTTAATTGGGGCGAATACAGAGTTTCTATTACGCATGAAGTTTATCTTTTTAATAATTACTTAGAACGTAAAGATGGTTTTTATAGACATCGTTTTTGTGTATGGGATAAAGAATGGAATCTTATTGGTATTTCTCCTGAACCGTTTACGTTTTTAGACGCTAGAATTGAGTTCTGCGCTGGTGCTGCAGTATTTGGTGAAGACTTGCTTATAAGTTTTGGTTTTCAAGATAATGCTGCATTTGTTTTAAAGACACCAAAAGAATTAGTAGATAAATATATTCAGGAGGCTTTATCTCATGTCTAAAGAAATTAAAGACTTGGTTTTATTGCTCTCTGCTACTCCTTTTGATTCAGAATTAAATTTTAAAATTGCTCAGGAGTATGAGAGCCTAGGGCAGAACGCTTCGGCTATTTCTTTCTACTTACGAGCAGCAGAATACGGCTCTGATAAAAATTTAGTTTATTGCTCGCTACTAAAAGTAGGTATCTGTCTTCAATATCAAGGAGAACGAGACTGGAATGTAAGTAATAGTTTTCTTCAGGCTATTCAACATTGTCCTGATA
>Ga0214921_10011657_pt1 | contig 10641 bp, 10 predicted proteins | sample LL1505_MetaG_FD_177992 | JGI IMG/M metagenome (GOLD analysis project Ga0214921, IMG submission 177992) | Freshwater microbial communities from Lake Lanier, Atlanta, Georgia, United States - LL-1505 | ecosystem: Environmental > Aquatic > Freshwater > Lake | place: USA: Georgia | collected...
CAAAGGTCTTGTCCCATTTGACATGTGGCCATTTCAAGAAGAGATGGTTGATACATTTCACAACAATCGTTTCTGTATTGCAAAGATGCCCCGTCAGGTTGGTAAGACAACTACGACAGTTGGTTATATGCTGTGGTCTGTACTATTCAACATTGATTACAAGGTTGCAATTCTTGCAAACAAAGGTGCTTTGGCTCGTGAGATTTTAGGTCGTATTCAATACGCATATGAGTATTTGCCTCTATGGTTGCAACAAGGTATCAAAGTTTGGAACAAAGGTAACATCGAACTTGAAAATGGTTCTGTTATTTGGGCATATGCTACTTCTGCATCTGGTGTTCGTGGTGGTACTTACAATCTAGTTTTTCTAGATGAGTTTGCCTTCGTTCAACACAACATGGCACAAGACTTCTTCACATCAACATATCCAGTTATCTCATCAGGTAAAACTACAAAAGTTATTATTGTTTCAACACCTAATGGTCTGAATCAATTCTATAAGATGTGGGTTGATGCGACAGAAGGTCGTTCAACATACAAACCACTTGAAGTGCATTGGTCGATGGTTCCAGGTCGTGATGCGGCTTGGAAAGAAGAGACAATACGAAACACTTCTGAAGAACAATTCAGACAAGAGTTTGAGACAGAATTTATTGGTTCTTCGGCAACTCTTATTTCTGGTGTGAAACTTCGTGAATTGGCATTTAAAAATCCACTTGAAGAAGAAAATGGTCTATCAATCTATGAGAGACCAATTGGTGAACATATTGATGAAGTCACTGAAAAGATGAAACCTAAAAACATGTATACAATGACAGTTGATGTTTCTAGAGGTTTAGGTTTAGATTATTCAGCATTCTCAGTTGTCGATGTAACTACTGTTCCTTATAGACAAGTAGCAAAATACCGAAGCAATACTATTTCTCCGTTGACATTTCCTACATTAATTTATAGGGTAGCACAATATTACAATGAAGCATTTGTGCTTGTTGAAATCAATGACAACGGCCAACAAGTTGTGGATATACTACATAATGATTTAGAGTATGAAAATATCTTTAAATTGGAGCATCACTCTATTAAAGGTCAGTCAATTTCTGCTGGATACAAAAAATCAGTCTCTTTTGGATTGAGAACTACTTCATCAGTTAAAAAGATTGGATGCGCTAACTTAAAAGCGATTGTTGAGAACAATAAATTTATAATTTATGACTTTGATACCATTGCAGAACTTAACACATTTGTGCGTGTTAAAGATAGTTATGCCGCTGAAGAAGGAAACAATGATGACTTAGCAATGACGCTGGTTCTTTTTGCATGGCTAGTTGCACAGAAATTTTTCAAAGAAACCACAAATACAGACATTAGACAGCACATTCTAGAAGAACAAAACTCCCTAATTGAAGAATCTATGACACCTTTTGGCATCATAGATGGATATCAGGGTGTAAATGATTATGAAGAGATGAGAGTTGAGGATGGTGATTTATGGACAGGCGTAAAAAATCGTTATCTTTCCTCAAATTTGTAAAACTATAAATAAACAGTAATTGGAATTTTAAGCCAGACTAAGAATTTTAAAGGAGACAAAACATGGCCTTTCAACTAAGTCCAGGCGTAAATGTATCAGAGATTGACTTAACAACAGTAGTTCCTGCTGTTGGGACAACTCAAGGTGCGTTTTCTGGAGCATTTCAATGGGGACCTATCGAGAAGAGAATCCTTGTTGACAGCGAAGTAAAACTCGTTGAACGCTTTGGTAAACCAGATGCAAATACTGCCACATCATTTTTCACGGCTGCCAACTTTTTGGCATACGGAAACAATCTTCGCATTGTTCGTGCCGCTAATACGACTTCAAACTGCTCAACATCAAGCGGTACTGGAATCTATATTAAGCATGAAGAAGATTATGAAGAGAACTATTTTAACGGTGAAGCGGCTGTTGGAGATTGGGCCGCAAGATATGTTGGTGGTTTAGGCGATTCATTGAGAATTTCTATTTGCCCAAGTGCAAATGCATTCTCTGGAAACTTAACTTCACTAGCATCTATCACAGCTAATGCGACTTCCAGTGGTAACACTGTTATTCAACTTAGCACAAGTGCCGCTACATGGATTGCAAACAACGACTTGATTTCTGTAGATGCTGGTTCAACATATATTCGTGTTGCACAAGTTTCAACAACAACTCTTACCCTTGCAACTGCATTGACAGCATCAGTTTCTGCTGGTCAACCAGTTCTTCGCAAATGGCAATATGCCGATAACTTCGATGCCGCACCAGGAACATCAACATATGTTGCTGACAAAGGTGGTAGCAGAGATGAAATGCATATTATTGTTATCGATGAAGATGGCAAATTCAGTGGTACTGCAAATACAGTGCTTGAAAAATACGCTTTCGTTTCTAAAGCATCAGATGCTAGAAGCGACAACGGTTCTTCAATCTACTATCCTCGTGTAATTTTCAATAAATCCAAATATGTCTATTGGATGGACCACACAACTGGTGGAACAAATTGGGGTACTGCCGCTCTAGGAACAACATATACTAACCTTAATGCTGGTGTAGGTGCATCACTATCTGGTGGTTTAACTGTAACTCCTACTGATGCTGATACCATCAGAGGTTATGGTTATTTTGCAGATAGCGAAATTGTTGATATTTCATTAGTTTTAGGTGGTGTTGCTTCTCAAACTGTTGCAACATACTTGATTGGTAGTGTCGCCGAGGCTCGTAAAGATTGCTTAGTATTCTTGTCACCACGCCGTGATGATGTAGTTGATGCTCCAGGCAACGAAAGAGCAAACATTACAACATTCCGTAATTTGTTAACTTCATCTTCATATGCAGTCATAGACTCCGCATGGAAATATCAGTACGACAAATACAATGATGTGTACCGTTATGTTCCTATGAACGGCGATACAGCAGGATTGTGTGTGAGAACAGATGTTGAGCGTGACCCATGGTTCTCACCAGCTGGTTTCAATCGTGGTCAAATTAAGAATGTTATTAGACTTTCTTTCAACCCAACCAAAGCAGAGCGTGATGAGTTGTATAAGATTGGTGTTAACCCTGTTGTTACATTCCCTGGTGAAGGTACAATCCTTTTCGGTGATAAGACATTGTTAGCTAAACCATCTGCATTCGATAGAATCAATGTTCGCCGTTTGTTTATTGTTCTTGAAAAAGCAATTGCAAAGGCAGCCAAGTTTTCATTGTTTGAATTCAATGATGAATTTACTCGTGCCCAATTCGTTGCACTAGTTGAACCATTCTTGCGTGATGTAAAAGGACGCCGTGGTATTTACGATTACCGTGTTGTTTGCGATGAAACAAATAACACTGGTGAAGTAATTGACCGTAATGAATTCATTGGTGACATTTATATCAAACCTGCTCGTTCAATCAACTTCATTCAACTGAACTTCGTTGCAGTTAGAACTGGCGTTGCATTCGATGAAGTTGTTGGTAAATTCTAATAAATAAAGAGAACAGGAGAAAATTAAATGGCTTTTAATGTCTATGAATTCCGCTCTCAGATGCAAGGAGATGGCGCTCGTCCTAACTTATTCCAAGTTGAGATGCAGTTCCCTCTTTTCTCTAATCCCGGAAATGCTTCACAAAAACTTACATTCTTTTGTAAGACTGCTGGCTTGCCAGGTTCTACAGTTAATGCTGTGCCTATCCAATATTTTGGTCGTGAGATTAAAGTAGCGGGTAACAGAACATTTGCTGATTGGACAATCACAATTATCAATGATGAAGACTTCGTTATCCGTAACGCTTTCGAGCGTTGGATGGCGGCGTTGAATTCACACTCTACTAACTTGAGAAATAATATCGCTACCTCTGCTTCATCATATGGTGCAGATGCTGTTGTAAGACAGTATGCTAAATCAGGCAGTGAAATTAAATCTTATAAGTTTGTTGGTATGTTCCCAACCGATGTAAGTCAAATCGATGTTGATTGGGGATCAAACGACACAATTGAAGAGTTTACAGTAACTATGGCATATCAATGGTGGGAAGCCGCCGAAATTGGCATCAACTAAGTATAGGGAGGGATTTCCCCTCCCTTACTTTTTATTATATAATGGAGTGATATGGCTATCAGACTTTTTGGTTTCAATCTAGGCAAGAAAGAAGTAACTCAGGTCGAAAAACCTGAGCAGTCTTCTTTCGTTATGCCGCAAGCCGCTGTTGAAGACGGCGCTATAACCGTTCAATCTGGTGCGTATTATGGCACCTATGTGGACCTAGAAGGTTCGGTTCGCAATGAACTTGAACTGATTACAAGATATCGTGAAATGTCTCTTCATGCAGAATGTGAAGCGGCTATCGATGAAATTATTACTGAATCAATTACTATTGATACTGACGATGGCGAAATCGTTGATATCAATATGGACAAATTGAAACAGCCCGAATCTATCAAAAAGAAAATTAGAGAAGAGTTTCAAAATGTTAAACGCATGTTGAACTTCTCAAATCTTGGAGATGAAATTTATCGCCGTTGGTACATTGATGGTAGAATTAACTATCATATTATTGTCAACGAAAAACAGCCTAAACAAGGCATACAAGAATTAAGATTTATTGACCCACGAAAAATTAGAAAAGTTCGTGAGATTCAAAAAGGTAAAGACCCAAGAACGGGTGCTGAATTAATTACATCTATCACTGAGTACTATGTCTATAATGATAGAGGCATGACCACTCAAGGATATACAGCAAATGCTACAGCAGGCGCATCTGGTATTCGTATTGCACCAGATTCAATCATTAATGTAAACTCAGGTTTAATGGATGCCAAGAACACAATGGTTCTTGGTTACTTGCATAAAGCAATCAAACCATTGAATCAGTTAAGAATGACTGAAGATGCTATTGTCATCTATAGATTGTCAAGAGCACCTGAGCGCCGAGTATTCTATATTGATGTTGGTAACTTACCAAAATTAAAAGCAGAACAATATCTTCGTGATATCATGGTCAAGTATCGTAACAAACTTGTCTATGATGCAAACACTGGTGAGATTAAAGATGAGCGCAAACATCTTTCGATGCTTGAAGATTTCTGGTTGCCTCGCCGTGAAGGTGGTAAAGGTACAGAGATTACAACATTGCCAGCAGGACAAAACCTTGGTGAGTTGCAAGATGTTCAGTACTTTCAAAGAAAATTATATCAGTCATTGAATGTGCCAGTTGGTAGACTTGATACACAACCTGGAGGTATGGTTGGTCTTGGTCGTGTTACTGAAGTCACAAGAGATGAAGTTAAGTTTGCCAAATTTGTAAATCGTCTTCGTAATAAATTCTGTCAGTTATTTGATGGTGCTTTAAAGGTACAATTATCTCTTAAAGGTATCTGCACCACTGAAGAGTGGGATGAAATCAAAGAATCTATTTGGTATGATTTTAAGAAAGACAATAACTTTGCTGAGATGCGTGAAGCAGAGTTACTGCGTGAAAGATTAAATTTGGTTGCTACAGTTGACCCATACATTGGTAAGTACTTCTCATTAGAGTGGGTTAGAAAAAATGTTCTTCAACAATCTGATGATGAGATTGAAGAGATGCAAAAACAAATTGAGGAAGAGCAAAAGTTATTTCCTGAGTTAGCACAACCATCAGGACCTAATGGTCAACCTGTACCGCCAGAACAAGAACAACCAGCACCAGTTCCAGGTGAAGGTACTCAGTTGGGTGACTTAACTGGTGTAGATAATACTGCTGATAATTCTGCCGAATCAAATGGTGAATCTTTGACACCTATGCTTGATTCGACAGTAGATAAGTTATCAACAGGTATAAATAAATCAAAGAAATAATTATTGGAGACTATCGTGAGCAATGAACAAACAAGACAATTCTTAGACTTAATCGGTCAAGATAATAAAGTAGAAGCAAGAGAAGTTATTGAAGATATGTTATCGCAAAAAATGGTTGCGGCACTAGATGCTCGTAAGCAAGATATTGCATCAACTATGTTCGACACAGAAACCGAAGCAGAATGAAAGACTTAAAAACTATTCGTGAAGATATTGTTGTTGAAGAGGAGAAGTCTGACTACTCCAAATTCGACACATTGGTTCGTGCAGGACTTGCCAATAAGGCACAGTTACAAAGAATTCACAAAATTCTTGATAAAATGCAAGACCCAAATCCACAATTCAGTAGTGCTGACCGTGCTATTGTTGTGAATATCTTTAATCGTATGGTTGATGTTCTTTCAAATAACAAACAAGTTTTTTCTTTGGCTCGTAAAGCAGTCAAAGAAGAAGAAGAAATTGAAAACTCAATTAGTACCGAATCTATTGATGAAGATTATGCTAAACCGGTAGACCCGCCACCAGTGCTTGTATTGAAAAGAAAAGCAGTTCGTGTTTTTCCAAATAGAACAAGAGTGGCACTCTATTTTAATGACAAGATTGGTCGTTACTTTAGTGTGCCATATTCAACACCAAATGAGTTTAACAAATTTGATGCTACTGGACAAATGGCAGGTATGCCAGCAATTGCTACTGAAGAAGTAATTTACGAAAGTGCATTTGATACATTGAAAAAGATTGTTGATGATAAGCAACATCAAAAAGTAAAATTTGATGACGGCTCAAGTGCAACGGTTGATGGATTTACTGCATCAGCGATTATGACTGTTCATAAAGCATTGAATGATGACAATAAGAAAAAGTTTGAAGAGTTAGTCAACAAAAGTAAAGCTGGTATGATGAAGGCTTCATCTTTTGCATTCAGACAAATGAAATGATTGAAGATATCATCAGACAAAGATTTGAAGATGCCAAAGAGAAAATCTTTGCATCATTAGATGAAATGCTTGAGCGCAAATTGGTTGCTCTCAAGAGAACAATTGCGTCAGATTATTTTGAAGAATTATCAGAGGCTTCTAATCCTAACAGACAGAAGGTAGGAAGAATCATTAAGATTCGCCGCCGTATTCGTAGGGATAAGAAAGGTAAGATTGTTGTTCAAAAGAATAAGAGAAAATCAGCAATTAAAGGTTTTAGAATTTCTGGTAACAAAGTTGTTCGTGTCTCTGCCGTATCAAGAATGAAGAAGACTCGTAACTTGAAAAAGTTTTGGAGATCCAAAGGTCGTGCTAAGTTGCGTAGAACACTACTCAAAAGAAAAATGTCAATGAACCGCCGTAAGGCAATAGGACTAAAATAAAATGGCTTATGAAATTTTAAACTCACTGAGAACTCGTTCAGTAATTCGTGTGACAGGTAATACTGCTACTCGAATTAATTTGTCACAGCTTTCAGCTAATAGTTCACTTGAGACTGTTAACTCAGCATCATTAACTCATGTGATTACTGCCACTGACGGTAAGTGGGTAATCTATCGTGGCAATGATGCAAGTGGTCCAGTGTTACTTTCACTGTTTGGCTCAAACGATTTACCATTTTCTGTTTATGATGTTTCATTTGCTAATGGTGCAACATCAAACATCTATGTAACAAATTCTGGTACAGATGGAACACTTATCATGCAATTCACAAAAAGCACTACTTACACAGTTGATACAGGTCTACTATGAAACTAATTAAAGAATATGTTGAGGATGTAAAGTACTTGACTGAAGCCGATGAAAAGACTGGCAAAAAAGGGTACTATATTGAAGGCGTTTTCATGCAAGCAAATCGCCCAAACAAAAACTTGCGAGAGTATTCTATGGATATTCTTGGTAATGAAGTCAACAGATATGTGAAAGAATATGTAGAACAAAATCGTGCGTATGGTGAGTTAGGACATCCTGATACTCCAACAATCAATCTTGAGCGTGTTTCTCACATGATTAAGAGTCTGAAAGTTGAGGGTGATAATTTTATTGGTAAAGCAAAAATTATGGATACCCCTTACGGAAACATCGTCAAAAATTTAATTGATGAAGGTGCTCGTATAGGTGTTTCTTCTCGTGGTCTTGGATCATTGCGTAAAAGAAATGATGGTATCAATATTGTGCAAGATGATTTCCGTCTTGCAACAGCGGCCGATATCGTAGCAGACCCATCAGCACCAGACGCTTTTGTACATGGAATTCGTGAAGGAAAAGAATGGGTTTTTGTTGAAGGTCGATTTGAAGAAGTCGATATTGACAGAGCAAAAACTGCAATTCAGAAAGCATCCCGCAAGGATATCGAAACGGTTGCCGCACAACTATTCGAGAATTTTTTACGAAAACTTTAATTTTATAAATAAAGAATCATAAGGAGATTTTAAATGGCTAATCAACTCTTAGAAGCGGCTGCCGAAATTCTAGCTAATAGCAAGAAATCTGCACCATCTGACAGTCCTAAAAAACCAGAAGGCGAAGTGCAAGACTTGGGTGGTGATACACCTGAAAAGCACGCCGATAGCAATGTGAAAAATGCTACTGGCACTAAAGCAACGGCGCCAACCACAAAACCATCTGCCGCATCTTCTAAAATGGAAGAAACTGAAGTTGATGGCGAAGTAGTTGCCGAAGACTTGTCTGCTGACATTGATGCAATTTTTGGAGATGAAAACATCTCTGAAGAATTTAAATCAAAAGTTTCTACAATTTTTGAGGCTCGTGTTACTGACAGAATCAATACAATTAAAGAAGAAATCGAAACCGAATATTCTTCTATGCTTGAAGAAGCAGTTGAATCTATTCGTACAGATTTGACAGAAAAAGTTAACGACTATCTCGACTACATCGTAGAAGAGTGGATGAAACAAAATGAAGTAGCCATCGAAAAAGGACTTCGTACCGAAATGGTAGAAGACTTTATTGGTGGATTGCGTAACCTATTTGCAGAGCATTATATCGATGTGCCTGCTGAAAAAGTTGACCTTGTTGATGAGTTGGCAACGAAAGTTGAAAGCCTTGAAGACAAGTTGAACGAAGAAATTCAGCGTGGTATCGAATACAAGAAGCAATTGACCGAAGCTAAAAAGATTGAAGTTGTTCGCACAGTGTGTGAAGGACTAACATCTACTCAAGTTGAAAAAATCAAATCGCTTGCAGAGAGCGTAGAATTCTCCACAGAGGAAGAATACCAAGAAAAACTTGAGACTATTCGTGAAAATTACTTCCCTTCAGGAATGAAGAAAGCCAATGCATCGCAAATGCATGAGCAAGTTGAAGATGGTTCAGAAAAACCTGTCATCAAAGACGCTCGTATGGCCGCTTACGCAAGTGCAATTTCAAAAACTTTACCAAAATAAACTAAGGAGCAAAAATATGTTTCTCTCAGAAGAAATTTCCAAAAAATGGTCGCCAGTTCTTGACCATCCAGAACTAGCCCCAATCAAAGACCCGTATCGTAAAGCGGTTACAGCGGTTATCCTTGAGAATCAAGAAAAAGCATTCTACGAAGAAAATAACATTCTTCGTGAAGCTACTCACTCTAATGCCGCTGGTTCAGGTGGTTTTAGTGGTGGTGCAAACGCAGGTGGTCCAGTTGCAGGTTTCGACCCAATTCTTATCAGCCTAGTTCGCCGTTCATTGCCTAACCTTATCGCCTATGATATCTGCGGTGTTCAACCAATGACAGGCCCAACAGGTTTGATTTTCGCAATGCGTTCACGCTATTCTGGTCAAGCTAACACAAACGATGAAGCATTCTTCAACGAAGCTAACACTACTCACTCTGGTGATTATCCAAATGACACACAAGTAACGCTTGGTGTTGCTGGTACTGCAAACACAACTAACACTTTCGTACAAAATGCGGCAGTTGGTGGTGGTTTGACTACAGCACAAGCTGAATCACTTGGTTCATCTGATGCAATGAAAGAAATGGCTTTCGCAATTGAGAAAGTTACTGTTACTGCACTTACTCGTGCTTTGAAAGCAGAATACACAATGGAACTTGCACAAGACTTGAAAGCAGTTCATGGTCTTGACGCTGAAACAGAATTGTCAAATATTCTTTCCGCTGAAATTCTTGCTGAAATTAACCGTGAAGTTATCCGTACAATCTACGGTGTTTCTAAAATCGGCGCACAAGTTGGTACAACTACCACTGGTACTTTCGACTTAGACACTGACTCAAACGGTCGTTGGATGGTTGAAAAAATCAAAGGCTTGACTTTCCAAATCGAAAGAGAAGCTAATGCGATTGCTAAAACAACTCGCCGTGGTAAAGGTAACATCCTTATCGTTTCTTCAGATGTGGCATCTGCATTGGCTATGGCTGGTGTTCTTGATTACAACTCTGCATTGAACTCTCAAGTTAACTTGACAGTTGACGATACAGGCAATACTTTTGCAGGTACTATGTTCGGTCGTATCAAAGTGTACATCGATCCGTATTTCACAGCAACTGGTTCTTCTGAATTCGCTGTTGTTGGTTACAAAGGTACTAACGCATATGATGCTGGTATTTTCTACTGCCCATATGTTCCATTGCAAATGGTTCGTGCTGTTGATACTTCAACATTCCAACCAAAGATTGGTTTCAAAACTCGTTACGGATTGGTTGCAAACCCATTCGCAAACGGTACCACTCAAAGCTATGGTGCATTGACAGCACAAAGCAACAATTACTATCGTTCATTCAAAGTAACGAACTTGATGTAATTAATAAGCCACCTTCAAGAGTGGTATTTGAAAGAGGGACTTCGGTCCCTCTTTTTTT
>Ga0214921_10011660_pt1 | contig 10639 bp, 8 predicted proteins | sample LL1505_MetaG_FD_177992 | JGI IMG/M metagenome (GOLD analysis project Ga0214921, IMG submission 177992) | Freshwater microbial communities from Lake Lanier, Atlanta, Georgia, United States - LL-1505 | ecosystem: Environmental > Aquatic > Freshwater > Lake | place: USA: Georgia | collected 2015-05-28
AACCATCGTTTCCTGTGCACCTCCTTGAATTTGATGCATGGCACTTATATGAAGCGTGGCGTTGGTACCAATGTAAAAATAACCGCCGCCATGAATCGTAAAGCGTGGGTTTACACTAAAGTTGCCACCTAAAAATGTTTGCCTAGGCCTGTTCAGGTGGAACATGCTAAGGCCTAAGTAATAATTATTTTGTTCCCCCATTGTTCCGTTAAGTAATAAGCCCGCACTAATGGACATATGACTTGCCGATAAGGAAGGGTTATTAAATATTTCGGTGGTAAGACCAGTAAAGCCAGCGTTCGTTAATTGATCTTCAAATTTTATTTGATTGGTATTTACAAGCATGTTTGCTTGTGTTATTTGAAATCCAAAACCTATTTGCGTGTTGTTGTCTTCGTCTATTCCTTTATGGTAGGCGGTAGAAAAACTGAGTGCATTAAATTTGATAGCACCATTTGCATGACTATCGGAGTAACCGGTAAATCCAATTCCCCAACTGTCATTTTCATTGATACTTTTTTGCATGAGTTTGGTATCAAAAGATGCGGTGGTAGTGATAAATGCATTATTAATACTTGGCCACTGATTGCGGTGGTTAGAAGCAACTCGGTACATGCCATCAAATTTTCCGGTAAAGGCTGGATTAACGGTAAGTGGTGACGCAAAAAACTGTGAAAAATGCGGATCCTGTGCGCTACTTTTTTGAAGCGAAAAAATGATACAACAAAGTATTAATATGAAAGTTACGTACCGCAATGTAACTGCAAGTTAGCGTAAACAATTAATTGTTAGGCCTGACTTTTGGTACCAAACGCTAAATCGCCGGCGTCACCAAGTCCTGGAACAATATATCCTTTGGCGGTAAGCTCATCGTCAATATCGCCACACCAAATTTTAACATTATTACCAAATGCTTTTTCGATGGCTGCAATGCCAGCAGTGCTTGCAATGGCTACTACCACGTGAAAAGCAGCAGGCGTGCCTTCACTTTTCATGTGCTCAATGGTTTTTATAATCGAAGCACCTGTTGCAAGCATGGGGTCTGCAATAATTACAATGCGGTTATCTAGAGACGGGCAACTCATGTATTCTAAACAAATTTCAAAACTTCCATCGGGGTGGTGCTTACGGTATGCCGTAATAAAAGAGTTGTCTGCTTTATCAAAATAATTGAGTAGTCCATTATGCATTGGTAAGCCAGCTCTTAAAATGGTGGCAAGCACGGGTTGCTGTGCAAGCACTTTACTTTGATGCGTGCCTAGGGGTGTTTCTGTTGCAACAACAACAGAAGGTAGCTCTTTACTGATTTCGTAAGCTGCAATTTCTCCAATGCGTTCTAAGTTTCTTCTAAAACGCATGCGGTCGTTTTGCAGGTTGCGGTCTCTTAATTCAGAAATCCAATTGCTTACTAAACTATGTGCTGCACTTAAATTTACTACCATGGCTTAAAGGTATTTGAAAGCTTAAAATATGTCAAAATTAAAATCGTCACCATTAAATAGGCCTTTGTCACTAAGTTTTAAATGTGGAATTACAAGTAATGCCATAAAGCTAAGCGTCATAAAAGGTGCCTCTAGCTTGGATCCTAGGGCTTTTGCCTCAAGGTCAATGGCTGTGTACTTGGCAGCCACTTCAAAACCATCTGCGGCGCTCATAAGCCCTGCTACAGGTAATGGTAAAACTAAACTTGTTGCATTATTGTTAGAGTCATTTGCACCACTTACCACACTTACGCCACCCTCTGCCTCAATCACTAAATTAATAGCTGCTGCAATGCTTGTATCATCTACACCCACTGCAACAATGTTATGACTATCATGCGCCACACTTGATGCAATGGCGCCATGCGTACAACCAAAATTTTTAATAAATGCTTTTGCAATAGGCACATCTTGGTATCTATTCACCACCACAATTTTTAAAATATCATTTGTGGTGTCTGTTACCCAATTACCATTTTGTAAACTGCCAGCTAGCATTAATTTGTTGGTAATGAGTTGTCCGTCGAGCGCTTCAATAACAGGAATAAGTCCATTTTTATTGGGGTATTCATTTTCAGGAACCGCTAATGCAGCCGCTTTAATTTTTTTGCAATCAAAATTATTAATAGGATTTGTACCCACACTTTTGATGTTTGAAATACTATGGTCCGCTACCAATTCGCCATTAATATACGTGCTGGTTACTTCAAAATGTACTAGGTCTTTTACCAAAATAAAATCGGCGAGATCACCGGGGTTTAATAAACCTACCGGAAGCTTGTAATGCCTTACAGGGTTGATACAGGCGGTTTGTAAAATATTAAAAAGGTCAAGTCCTTTTGCTACGGCTCTTGCACAAATAGTATTGATATGACCTGCAGCTAAACTATCCGGGTGTTTATCATCACTACATAACATCACTTTACTAGTATGTGAATCAATAATTGAATAAAGTGCTTCAAAATTTTTAGCAGCGCTACCTTCTCTAATGAGTATGTGCATGCCATAATCTAATTTTTCTAGGGCTTCTTCGATGGTAAAACATTCATGATCGGTACTAATGCCTGCTGCTATATATTTTTTTACAGCCTCACCTCTTAATCCAGGTGCATGACCATCAACGGGCTTATTGTGCTTTTGTGCCAATTTTATTTTTGCCATCACGGCAGCATCGTTGTAAAGTACGCCCGGAAAATTCATCATTTCAGATAAATAATAAATTTCGGGTCTGGCTAATAATGCGTCTACATCTTTTTCATTGACTTCGGCACCAGCGGTTTCAAAAATAGTTGCAGGCACACAACTAGGGGCACCAAAGAAAAATTTAAAAGGTGTTTGTTTTCCGTTTTCAATCATGAAATCGACGCCAGCTACCCCACAAACATTGGCAATTTCGTGTGGGTCGCTGATGGTTCCAACGGTTCCATGCAGTACCGCTAGTCTAGCAAATTCGGAAGGTACGAGCATGCTACTTTCTATATGTACATGACTATCAATAAATCCGGGCATGATATAGGGTAAACTAGGGTTTGCAGGTTCGCTGCTGGCCTCAATACGCTTGATATGGCCGTCCTCGATCCAAAGGGTTGCTCCGTAGATATGCCTGTTAGGGATGTCTACTAAATTGCCTGTAACTGAATAAGGAAGGGTACTGCTCATAAGGCCACTAAGGTACTATAGAAGCCCAAGTTTTAGTACTCCCTTAATTCAATTTTTTGGTAAGGAAAATGAGTAGTAATTTACTTATCCAATTAAAACTTATATGAAAAAACTACATTTTGTATTAGCGGCTATGTTACTGCTAGGAATGAGTGCTACAACAGTGGCAATGGCACAAAAATCAACGGCAAAAAAAGCGGCTGTTGCAGCTCCAGTTGTTCAAGCAACCAACGTCGATTCTATTTTATTTTCGGAAGTAAAATATAGATTGGTAGGACCATTTAGAGGTGGTAGAAGTGCCGCCGTTACAGGCAGTTATGTAAACAACAATACTTTTTATTTTGGTGCTACGGGTGGTGGATTATGGAAAACCGTAGATGGTGGTAGTAACTGGAAAAATGTAAGTGATAAAAAAATTGGCGGCAATATTGGTGCTATTGCATTAGCGCCTTCCGATGAAAATATTTTATATGTAGGGGAAGGTGAAAACACCATGAGAGGCAATGTAGCAGAGGGTTTGGGCGGTATGTGGCGTTCTAACGATGGCGGAAAAACCTTTACCAACATTGGCTTAAAAGAGGGCCGACACATCATTAGAATTGTGGTGCACCCGCGCGATCCAAACACAGTTTGGGTAGGTGTTGTTGGACATTTGTTTGGACCCAACCCCGAGCGTGGTGTTTATAAAACCACCGATGGCGGTAAAACTTGGAAGCAAACATTATTTGTAAACAACCAAACAGGTTGTTCCGATTTAGTAATGGAACCGGGCAATCCATCTGTACTCTATGCCGGTATGTGGCGCGTGCAAAGAACACCCCATAGCATGGAAAGTGGTGGTGAAGGTTCTGGTTTATACAAGAGTACCGATGGTGGTGACACTTGGATTAATATATCTAAAAACAAAGGCCTTCCTAAAGGCGTTTGGGGTATTGTAGGTGTGGCGGTAGCGCCTTCCAACACCGATAAATTGTATACTATAATTGAAAATGCGGCTGGCGGTATGTTTGTAAGTAATGACGCTGGCGCAACCTGGACATTAACCAGTAGCGATAATAATATTCGCCAGCGTGCATGGTATTACAGTAAAGTATTTGTATCGCCTACCAACGAAAATTTAGTATACGCTCCCAACGTAAATTTTATGCGCAGTAATGATGGCGGCAAAACATTTTCGGGTGTAAACACACCACATGGTGACCACCACGATTTATGGATTGATCCAAAAAATCCAAACCGTATGATTGTGGCAGATGATGGTGGTGCGCAAATTAGTTTTGACGGTGGTAACAATTGGAGTACCGAAAACAATCAACCTACTGCTCAAATTTATAGGGTAACCACAGATAATTCATATCCGTACCGCATACTAGGTGCGCAACAAGATAATTCTACCATCAGAATAAAAAGTAGAACATCGGGTGCTGGTATTACCGATAAAGATTGGGAATCTACAGCGGGTGCAGAGAGTGGTTTTGTGGTAGCAGATCCTTTAAACCCGGATGTGGTATATGGTGGTAATTATGGTGGTTATTTGTCACGACTCGATCACCGCACCGGAGAAAACAGAGCCATCAATGTGTGGCCTGATAATCCAATGGGAGCAGGGGCTGACGTGTTAAAGTACCGTTTCCAGTGGAACTTCCCTATCTTTTTTAGTCCGCACAATCCTAAAAAATTGTACACCGCGGGCAACCATTTATTTGCCACAGAAAATGAAGGAAAATCTTGGGATATGATTAGCCCAGATTTAACAACCAATGATAAAACGAAACAAGGCCCAAGTGGTGGTCCAATCACTAAAGACAACACTTCGGTAGAATATTATTGTACCATTTTTGCAGCTGCAGAATCGGTACTAGAAAAAGATTTGTTATGGACAGGAAGTGATGATGGACTTATTCATGTAAGTAAAGACGGTGGTAAACATTGGGAAAATGTAACACCACTAGAAGCAGGAAAACAAATGATGTGGAACTGCATTGAAACAGATCCATTTAAAAAAGGCACCGCTTATTTTGTAGGAACAAAATATAAAATGGATGATTACGCACCGTATATTTTTAAAACAGAAGACTACGGTAAAACATGGAAAAAAATTATTACTGGTATAGATCCTATGCATTTTACAAGAGCGCTTCGTGCCGATCCTAAACGTGCAGGTTTACTATACGCCGGTACCGAGTTTGGCATGTATATTTCTTTTGATGATGGTGCCAATTGGAAAAAGTTTCAACTTAATTTACCTGAAACACCTATCACCGATTTAACCATTAAAGAAAATGATTTAATTGTTGCTACCCAGGGTAGAGCATTTTGGATCATTGATGATTTGGGTATGGTTCAGCAGCATCAAGCAGCTCATTATGCTAAAAATATCCATGTTTTTGACGCCAACCCAGTGGTAAGATCAGAAGGTGGTGGTAGAAGACGTGGTGGCTTTGGTGGTGGTATGGCAGCCAATATGGGCGCCAATCCAGCACTTGGTTCAGTGATCAACTATTACTTAAAAGGAGTTACCGATAGCAGTAAACTTTCTATCGCGGTACTTGATAAGAAAAATAAAGTGATTAGAACCTTTAGTAAAAATGCAAAAGATCCTCTAGATAAAATTGAGTTTACAGAAGGCATTAATCAGTTTGAATGGGATATGAATTATCCTGCAGCTGAGCGTCTAGACGGATTGATTTTATGGAATGGTGGTGTAGGAACCGTTAAAGCTGCTCCTGGAAAATACACTGCTCGTTTTGTTTTCCAAAAAGATACGGTGCTGGTTCCATTTGTAATTAAGCCCAATCCTAATTATGCTGCCACAGAGACAGACCTTGATGAGCAAACAGTCTTTTTATTAAGCGTGCGTGATAAATTTTCTGAAATTCAAAAAGCAATTAAAGATATTAGAGCGGTGCGTACGCAGGTAAACGAGTTTACTGCAAAACTTGATGGACAAAAAGAATTAAAAGCTTTTGCTGATTCGGTGGTTAAAAAAATGACGAGTATTGAAGAAGTATTGTACCAAACAAAAGCAAAGAGTGGTCAGGACGTACTCAATTATCCAATTCGTTTAAACGATAAAATTGCAGGTCTCTTTAATGTGGTGGCAAGTGGTCAAACCGCGCCAAGTAAACAAGCCAAAGAAGCATTTGCAGATTTAGCAGCGCAATCGGATGTTGCATTAACGAGCCTCAAAGCCATGATGGACAAGGACCTTAAGGCACTCAATCAAATGATTCACGAAAAAATGGTACCAGTAATTGGTATCAAATAAATAATAAAACTATTCATCTAACAAATCGGGGCGGCGTGCTTTTGTACGCTGCACCGATTGTTCGTATCTCCAGGCTTCTACTTTTTTTGGATCGCCTTGTAAAAGAACATCGGGCACTTTATCACCTCTAAAATCGGCGGGTCTGGTATATACCGGCGGTGCTAATAAATTATCCTGAAAAGAATCTGTTAAGGCAGACGTTTCATCATTTAATACCCCAGGTATTAAACGGCCTATAGCATCTACAACTACTGCTGCTGCTAGTTCTCCGCCACTCAATACATAATCACCAATAGAAATTTCTAGTGTAACGTATTGTTTTCTGATGCGTTCGTCAATGCCTTTGTAATGACCACAAATAATTAAAATATTTCCTTTGAGTGATAGTTGATTGGCAGCACTTTGGTTAAATCTAACACCATCCGGCGTCATAAAAATAATTTCATCGTAAGGAGTAGGGGCTTGTAATTCGTCAATGGCGTTGGCAAGTGTTTCGCATACAATAACCATGCCTGCACCACCGCCATATTGGTAATCATCAATTTGTCCGTGCTTGTTAATGGCCCATTTACGTAAGCTATGCACGTTTACTTGCAAGAGTCCTTTGTCCTGTGCACGTTTCATCATGCTATGCGCAAAAGGGCCTTCTAATAGTTCAGGCAGTACAGATAAAATATCAATTTTTAGCATGCTTTCATTTTTATTCCATAAAACCCTCAATATCCCTGCGTTGTTTTTTGGTAGGTCTTCCTATTTTACTCAAACGTTTTCCAGTTTGATAGGAAGCCGCTTGGTAGGCAACGTGGTCCAATTCTTCGGGAGGTGTTTGATCTTCATAATGTAAAATCGCTTCGGGGTATTGCACTCTTTTTTCTAGGAGCCCCGTTACTTTTACCACCCACCTGCGTGCTTCCGTTTTTACATCGTACACATCACCTAGGTTTACTACTTTGGCAGCTTTTACATTATCGCCATCACATTTTACTTTTCCTTTACTGCAAGCGTCTCCAGCTTGGCTTCTTGTTTTAAACAACCGAATAGCCCAGAGGTATTTATCAATGCGTAGCTTTTCTTTACTTGTTGTTTGCATAAAACTGGTGAAAGTAAGGAATGGTTTCTATGCCTTTGTAAAAATTGACGATGTCAAATTTTTCGTTGGGGCTATGTAAATTATCGCTATCAAGTCCAAAGCCCATAAATACAATTTTAAGGCCTAGTTCTTTTTCAAACAATGCACAAATTGGTATGCTACCACCACCTCTTACCGGAATAGGGTCTTTGCCAAAAGTGGCTGCAATAGCGCTTGCGGCAGCCTGGTATTCTTTAGAATGTATAGGCGTCATGTAAGGCTCGCCACCATGATGTTCAGCGGCTTTAACGGTTACACCTGCTGGTGCAATAGAAGTAAAGTAGTTGATTATTTTTTCGGTAATTTTTTGAGAAGATTGATTGGGAACCAGTCTGCAAGAAATTTTTGCAAACGCTTTAGAAGGAAGTACTGTTTTAGCGCCTTCACCAGTGTATCCACCCCAAATGCCATTTACTTCTAGTGTTGGTCTGATGCCTGTTCTTTCATTGCTGCTATATCCTTTTTCGCCCCACAGTGTAGATACGCCTAAATCTTTTGCATATTCGTTTGCATTAAAAGGAGCTTCCGCCATTTTAGCTCTTTCTACGTCTGAAGATTCAACAACGTCGTCATAAAAACCAGGGATGGTGATATGGTTGTTTTCGTCATGACAAGAAGCAATCATTTTAGAAAGCATGGTAATAGGGTTGGCTACTGCGCCGCCATACACACCACTATGTAAATCTCTATTAGGTCCGGTTACTTCAACTTCTATGTAACTCAATCCACGCACGCCAATATCAATAGAAGGGTTTTCCATGCTGATCATAGAAGTATCGCTGATTAAAATTACGTTCGCGTCAAGAAGTGCTTTATTGGCTTTTACAAAAGTTGCCAAATTAGGACTGCCTACTTCTTCTTCACCTTCAATTAAAAATTTAATATTGGTGGTAAGTGTACCCGTTTGCACCATGGTTTCAAGTGCTTTTACGTGCATGTAAAATTGTCCTTTATCATCTGCAGATCCACGCGCATAAATTTTACCGTCTTTGATAACAGGGTCAAAAGGTCCGCTGTTCCATAGTTCTAGCGGATCGGCAGGTTGCACATCGTAGTGTCCGTAAACAAGTACGGTAGGAAGTGAAGGGTCAATTATTTTTTCGGCATACACAATTGGGTGCCCCTCTGTTGGATAAATCGTTGCTGTTGTGGCACCTGCATCGAGTAAGCTTTTTTTAACGGCTTCTGCACAGGTAAGCATGTCATCTTTATTTTCCGTTTTTGCACTAACACTAGGTATGCGCAGGAGCGCTAATAATTCTTCTAAAAAACGGTCTTTGTTTTTTTCTTGATAGTCTTTCCAAACTTGCATAAAATATATTTTCTAAGGTTCTAATTGATGTTTTTTATTGGATAGGATATTATCGAAGGTCCAAGTTAGTTTCTTTTCAAATCTAGCTTGTCTTTCGGGGCAATTTTTATTGCAAATACCACAGCTAATGGCTAAACAACCATCGGTATGTACAAAAAGTTCAATGGCGTCGCCAAAATGTGATTTAATGAGGTCCGATAAGCTGTCAATTTCCCGGTGGGCTTCATGTACATTTAAAAACCAGGGCACGGTTAAATGACAATCAATATGTAGCAGGCTACCATATTTGATAACGCGTAAATTATGAAGGTCAATCCAGTTTTCTACCTTGTTTTCATTAAGAATAGTAATGAAATTGTTTAATAAATCTAAGTCGGCTTCATCCATAATACCAGCAAACGATGACCTAAGTATTTTATAGCCGTTGTATATGATAAGCACACTCATACCCAGCGCAATTACTTTATCTATCCAGTATACTTTCCAAATAAGCATGGCGCCAATACCCACAACAATAGCAAGGGTGGAGTAGGTGTCAATTTGTAAATGTTTGCCACTTGCCTGAAGCGCCAAGGATTTATTTTTTTTACCAATACGAATACAAATAGTGCCCGCAACATAATTAATGAGTGCTGTTGCGCCTACCAGCCAAATGCCTGTATCGAGAGCGTGTAGTGGTGTGCTATTAAAAAAGTTAGCGAGTGTTTCGTATACAATAAGTATACCTGCCGCTACAATTAAAGTACCTTCTGCAGCCGCCGAAATAAACTCGGCTTTGCCGTGTCCATAAGGATGATCCACATCTTTAGGTTTTGCGGCAACATACAAACTATAGAGGCCAATAAAACCAGCCACTACATTAACAATACTTTCAAGTGCATCTGTAAGTACCGATAGTGAATGCGTTAAAAAATAAGCCACTGTTTTTACAATCAGCAGTAGTAGGCTGAGGCTTGTAATAACAATTTGAACCTTAAAATTTTCTTTGGCTACTTTCACTGCTGCTGCTTTATCACTTGCTTATACAAGCGCTACCGTGTAATGAATAGGACAGGTTTTTGCGAGCATCGCAGATACACCACAATACTTTTCATGGCTTAAACTTACGGCTCTTTTAAATTGATCCAAATGCGCTTCTCCTACGTCTGCTTTATAGGTCATATGAATTACAGAAAATACTTTAGGAACGGTATCTGTTTGTTCTGCGGTAGCTTCTATCGATACAGTGGTGAAAGGAACTTTCATTTTGTTGAGTATTTCAACAACATCGATACCACTACAGCCACATAAAGAAGCGAGCATTAATTTTTTAGGGTTCATGCCAGAACCTAAACTTCCGTTTTCTACGGTAGTATCTAATCTTATTGTTTGTCCGGTATCGGCGGTAACGTCAAAAGCTAAATGGCTTACCCAATTTGTAGTTACTTTCATGGTTATGTTTTTATTGCATGGCTTTTTCGTATCTGGCTGAAACAAAATCCCAGTTAACCAGGTTAAACCAAGCGGTAATATAATCGGCTCTTTTATTTTGATATTTTAAATAGTATGCGTGCTCCCAAACGTCTAAACCTAAAAGTGGAAATCCTTTAAAGCTGCTTACATCCATGAGCGGATTGTCTTGATTGGCGGTAGAGCCAATGGCTAATTTTTTATCAGCACCAACAACAAGCCAAGCCCATCCACTGCCAAATCTATTTTTTGCTGCGTCTGCGAATTGTGTTTTAAAAGCATCCATAGAGCCAAAGCTGTTATTGATAGCAGAAGCGAGCGCACCTGTAGGAGTGCCGCCT
>Ga0214921_10011661_pt1 | contig 10639 bp, 9 predicted proteins | sample LL1505_MetaG_FD_177992 | JGI IMG/M metagenome (GOLD analysis project Ga0214921, IMG submission 177992) | Freshwater microbial communities from Lake Lanier, Atlanta, Georgia, United States - LL-1505 | ecosystem: Environmental > Aquatic > Freshwater > Lake | place: USA: Georgia | collected 2015-05-28
CGAGGCTTCGTCAAATGCGCGGGTCACGTCAAACGGCAAACAATGTTCGTAAATGAAGACCTGTCCAAAAATAGGGTCCATGCTCTTGCGCGTGTGGGCCATGGCGGCTTTCAAATCCATCTTGCCCGCCACAGCTTCTTTGCCGGCGGTGAACAAAGTCTCAACCCATCGCTTGGTGTAGTCGAGCGCCTTGTTGACATTGGCCGCACCCTTCATGGCTTCACCACGGCCAGGCACGATGGCTTCGGCCTTCAAGGCACGCAAAGCTTCCAAGGTGGCGGGCCACTCTTCGAGCTGGGCGTCACCTGTGTAGACACCCGCTTCGTATTCGACCAAATCACCTGAAAACAAGACTTTTTCTGCTTCCACCCACGCAATCGTGTCGCCGCGTGTATGGCCGTAACCGGGGCTCCAGATCTGCACCTTCACGCCGCCCAGGTCCAGCACCAATTTGCCGGGGACTTCGCCCTTGGTCGCGTCGCCGCCACCAATCACCATGGTGGGCCAGGTCAGGCCGGGCACCTCGTCGGCACCACGGAACAATCGCGGAAAGCGCTCCATCTCGCTCTTCATGTCTTGCGCGCCGCGCTCAACAATCAACTCATAAGTGCCTTGGCTGGCAATGACTTCGGTTGCGCCTTCTGCCACATAAGCACTGGCACCCAGCACACGCACGGCGTGGTAGTGGGTCAATAAAACATACTTGATGGGCTTGTCGCTGATCTTGCGGATTTGAGCGATCAGGTCCTTGGCCATGGCGGGTGTGGCCGTGGCATCACTGACCATGATGAACTTGTCCCCAATGATGACGCCTGAGTTCGGGTCGCCCTCAGCGGTATAGGCCCAGCAGTGAGGGCTGAGCTGCTCGAAAGTGATCTTCTTGTCGTCCAGATCCGCTTGCGATGCAAATGCCTTGGTGGGGGCTTGGGTCATGAAATTCTCCGCGTGTTCGATAAAAGAAAGATTTTACCTAATCGTAATCAGTTACGCATCGGTAAATTGCACTGACTCATGCCAGCCCTGTCTCCAAGAGCTGGACCACTTCGTCAGCAAAGGCCACATAACTGATCGGGCCACCGGGCCGCAGCCAGGTGAAGGTCCAGTTGATCATGCCAAAGAGCATCATGGTGATGGCAGTCTGGTTGGCGGTGGTCAGTCGCTCGGGGTAGGCGCGTTTCAGGGCGCGGGTGACAGCGGCCACCACATCGCGTTGGCGGTTCAAAATCAACTCGCGTGGGGACTGTCCTGCAAGCCCGGCGTCCGGTGCATCGCTCAAAAATTGAGTGTCATTGAGCAGCGCCACATGGCGGGTGGCCGAGCTTTCGTATTCCTGCAAAAACGCCCGAATCAGCTCATGCAGTGCAGCGCGGTCGTTCAGGTTGCGCCGCTGGGCTGTGGCCTCGGTTTGCGCGATCAGGGTCAGCAAGCGCTGGGTATAGCGGTCCATCAGGTCAAACAGAATCGCCTCTTTGCTGTCATAGTAGTGGTAGAGCCGCGCCTTGGAGGTGCCGCAGGCCGCGGCGACTTCGTTCATGCTGGCCGCGGGGTAACTGCGACTGGCAAAGCACTGCGCGGCAATGTCCATGATGGCGTCGCGCTTGATGTCGTGGGTTGCTGATTTGGGTCGGGCCATGGGGGCATTCTGCCAGCACTCACAAGGGTTGCTAAATGATGCGTCCCGTTCTGACGATGGCCCTGACCGCACTGAGCATGACCATCAGCATGCCGAGCAAAGCTATATACGAGGTGATTTCACTCATGGCGCGTTTTTCAAACCGCAAGCGATAGCCGAGTTTGTCGTATACCGCCAACAAACCTTCTGCGCTGTCAGCCCTGAAATACTCGCCTTGGGTGATGGCGGCCACTTTTTTGAGCGCGTCCTCTTCGAGCTTCACACGCATGGATCGGCCTTGCATGCGCACCACGTCACCTTCCAAGGTGCCAATGCCCACGGTGTAAACCTTCACGTCATGGGTGGCCGCAAGCTCGGCCATTTTGATGAAGTCAGGCCCCATATTACTTTGCCCATCGCTCATCAACACGATGGCGGTGTTACGGCCTCGACTGGCCGAAGCTTCTTTGGAGGCCTTGGGGGTGTCCAGAGATTGACCTGCAGATTCAGCTTTTTTGACCGCACCGGGCTCTGAAGCTTCATTGATGATTTTTTGCGCATCAATGCCTGCGCCGGGCAGTAAGGCCTCTAGGGAAATGAGCAAGCCCGTGCCCAGTGCCGAGCCGTATTGAAGCGGCAGCGAGTCCAGGGCTTTGAACAAAGCGTCTCTTTCTTCGGTGGGTGCTTGCGCCAGCGCGGCGGTGCCCGCCACAGTCACAAGGCCGACCCGCAACCGCGCAGGTTTACCTTCTATGAATTTTTGAGCGGCCGTTTGCGCCGCTTCGATGCGCGATGGTTTCAAATCTTGGGCCCGCATGCTGCCCGAGGTGTCCAGCACGAGCATGACCGTGGCTTCACGCAAGGGGGTCATCAACACCGCCTGCGGTCTGCCCAAGGCCATGCACAGCAGCAACAAGCCCAGACACATCGCCCAAGGAGGCATGCGTCTGTTTTTGTAGGCATACAGACCTGCGGTCAGAGGCACCGCTGCAGCCGTGAACAAAAGCAGTGGCCATAAAAAGCTGATGGAACTCAGATCAGGCACGCCACATTCTCCGTTTTCTGAGTTCCGAAAATCGAATCAAAGCTTGCGCCAAATCTTCTTCGGTCGACAGCTCCAAGCCATCAACACCTGATTGTGCGAAAGTGGTCTGCAATAGCTGTTCGCGCTCGGCAATCAATGTTTCATAGCGCCTCCTGAATTGGGGATCGGCGGTGTCTAACAAGAGTTGTTCCGAAGTTTCAGAGTCTCTCAGCATCATCAGCCCCGCGCGGGGCAGGTTCATTTCAACGGGATCAAACAACCGCACGGCAACAGCGTCATGCCGACGGCCCAATGCACCCATTTCGGAGGCCCAGTCGGTAGGCCCCATGAAATCCGAAATCACAAAGACACTGGCGCGTCGCTTGAGAAGGCCATTGGCACTGGCGAGCCAATTTTTCAAGTCGGTGTGGTGGGGCACCGCAGTCTGTGGCACTGTTTGCACGGTGTGCATCACATGCAGTAAGTGCCTTCGGCCCATTTTTGCCGGAATGTGTTGAAAACCAGAGGGCGCTGCCGGGGTCAAAATCAAAGCACCGATGCGATTGCCCCTTTGCATCAGCAGTTTGGCCATCACTCCAACAAAGTCCACCATGACCTGCCGCTTGCTGCGACCCGCACTCCCGAAATCCATGGAGCCACTCAGATCCAGCAAAAACCAGACACTGATTTCACGGTCTTCCTGGTGCTCACGCACATAGGGCGTTTGCATGCGGGCCGTGACGTTCCAGTCGATGTGGCGAACGTCGTCGTGCGCTTGGTACTCGCGCAAATCGGCCAGCTCCAGCCCCGAGCCTCTGAACAGGGTCTTGTGGTCACCTTGCAGCAGTCCATCAAGTCGACGCAGGACCGTCCACTCCAGTCGCTGAAGCAAAGCCTCAACGGACATGCGAGTCCATGGGTTTGTCGGGCATTGGTACAGCCTTCATCACGGCTTGAATCAAAGTCTCTGCTGTTTGCCCTTGCGCCAATGCGGTGTAAGACAACACCAAACGATGCCTCAGGACATCGGGCACCAAGTCGGCCACATCTTCGGGTAAGGCGTAGTCTCGGCCTCGAAGCAGCGCCAAGGCGCGCGCGCCCTCGATCAACCCGATGCTGGCCCGCGGGCTGGCACCGAAACTCAAGAACCCCTGGATCGACTCCAGGCAATAACGCCCTGGAAACCGCGTGGCAGAGACCAGCTTCACCGCGTAATGCACCAGGCTGGGGTCCACATAACAACGGCGGCATTGCGCCTGGAGCGCCTGCAATTGCTCGGGGTTCAAGACACCCGTGACCTGAGCGCCGCCGGCAATGACGCGTTGGACGATCACGAACTCGTCGTCTTCGCTCGGGTAGTCGATGAGCACCTTCATCATGAACCGATCGACCTGCGCTTCGGGCAAAGGGTAGGTGCCCTCGGTTTCAATGGGGTTTTGCGTGGCCATGACCAAAAATGGCGAAGGCACGCGGTGCGACTGCCCTGCGATGGTAACTTGGCGCTCCTGCATCACTTCGAGCAAAGCACTCTGCACTTTGGCCGGTGCACGGTTGATTTCATCGGCCAGGAGCAGGTTGGCAAACACCGGTCCCAGCACCGTGCTGAACTCGCTGGTTTGCTGATTGAAAATGCGCGTGCCAATCAAGTCAGCGGGCAATAAATCGGGGGTAAATTGAATGCGACTGAAGGTGCCTCGCAGGGTTTTGGCGAGTGTGTTGACCGTCAAAGTTTTGGCCAATCCCGGGACGCCTTCAATCAGCAAATGGCCTTGCGCCAAGAGGGCGATCAGCACGCGCTCCAAAAAAGCGTCTTGCCCCACCACCACACGCTTGACTTCGTACATGACGCGCTGCATCAGAGCAGCCGCTTCGGCGGGTGCTTGATCGGCAGGGTTTAAATGACCTTGCCGCCATGCTTCGTTTGATTGGACCATCTTGTCTCCTGCGAAAGATTAAAAGGGTGGAAGTCCCACGGCCGAACCCGCACTTTCAATGGTGGTGGCAAAGCCGATGCCTATGAATGTTCTGGCGGACGTGGGGTTCAAAATGGCGGTCACAATGCCGACCACTTCGCCCGACATGTTGATCAGCGGGCCACCCGAATTACCGGGGTTGGCCGCCGCATCGAACTGGATCAAGCCCGACAGCTGCTGGTTGCCATCCGGCGATCGGAACTGGCGGTTCAGACCCGAGACCACGCCCGAAGACACCGAAGGCCCAATCCCAAAAGGAAAGCCTACGGCCACCACGCCGTCGCCGGGCAGCAGTTGTTGACTCGAGCCCAAAATGGCGGGCTCCAAGTCGTCAGGTATTTTTTGGGGTTTGAGCACCGCCAGGTCTTTTTCGGGTTGCACCGCGATCACTCGGGCTTCGGCATGGGAGCCGTCAAAAAAAGTGACTTTCAGCTTCAAAGCACCGGAAATCACATGGAAATTGGTCAAGATGGTCCCGTCGTCTTTGATCACGACGCCTGTGCCCACGCCACTTTCTTTGTCCACGTCCTTGTTTTGGGGGTCGGTGACGTACGCTTGCACCAGCACGACCGCACCTTGAACAGAGGCCGCCGCCTTGGCGGTGGCTGAGGGCAGCTCTTTGGTTTGCAAGGTATGCAAAACCGCAGCATCTATGTCTTTTTGGGTCAGTGCAGGTCGCTGAGACAAAAAGGACTGGCTCAGGCCAATGCCCAATAAACTGACCAAAGCGCCCAACATGAAGACGGCGATGAAATCCCAGCGCCATGGCTTTTGAAAAAACCGAGGTGGGCGTGTCGCATCCACAACACTCTCGACAGATGAAGGCTTGCCGTCAGCGCTGGTTTCGATTGCGGCAGGCGCAACAGAACTCGGTCCCACTGGGCGTGGGCTCTTGCTGAAAACCACTTCTCGCTTCATGAATAAACCATAACACAGGCTTCAATGGTAAATTGTCGGGACTTGCCATAACCCTTTTGGTCATGCATTTTCTACAACCTCTCATGCTGTGGTCCCTCCTGCTCCTGCCTTTGACAGGGGCGGGTTACATCTGGCTGTTACGCCGAAAGCGCAAGGAAACGCTTGCGTTTTCAACTGTCTCTTGGATCATTCAAAACATGGGCACGCCTTCTGCCTGGCGGCGCCACGTGCCCCCTGCATTGTTAGGCTGCGCTCTGGCTGTGTTGCTGCTGGCCAGCGCCAGGCCCATGGCCAGGGTCACCTTGCCAGCCGACTACATGACACTCATCATGGCCATGGACGTCTCACGCAGTATGTTGGCAGAAGACGTCGAGCCCAGCCGTATCAAAGCCGCCCAAAAAGCGGCACGTGAATTTCTGCAAAATTTGCCAGCCAACGTCCGGGTGGGCATTGTCTCTTTTGCAGGCAATGCCCAAGTGGTCCAACATGTCACCAACCAGCGAGACGAGTTGGTGGCCGCCATCGATCGTTTTCAGTTGCAGCGAGGCACCGCCACGGGCAGTGGCTTGCTCTTGGCCTTGTCCACCTTGAGGCCCGAAGCCAACATCGATTTGGAGTCGGTCTTGTACAACCCGAACCCCTTCGGATACAACGACAGTGGCAGTGCATCATCGGCGGCACGCAGTTTGGATGCCAAACCTGCTGCCAAAGAGCGCCCCCCTGAACTGCCTGGCTCTTACAAAGGCGGTGCAATCGTTTTACTCTCAGACGGTCGACGAACGACAGGGCCGGACCCCTTGGTGGCCGCCAAGAAAGCCGCTGACCTGGGCGTGCGTGTGTACACCGTGGGTTTTGGCACGCCCAATGGTTTCATTCCGGGTTATGAGGGGTATTCCTTTTTCACGCAAGTGGACGAAGAGGCTCTGAAAGGCGTGGCCAAGATCACCGAAGCCGATTATTTCAAAGCCGGCTCTGCGGACGATTTGAAGCAGGTGTACCAACACCTGTCAACGCAATTTACGCTCGAAAAGCGCGACACCGAAATCACGGCTTTGCTGGCGGGTTTGGCTTTGTTGCTGATTCTTTCAGCATTGGGTCTGTCTGCTTACTGGTTCAGAATCGGACCGCAACAGGGTTTCAACACTTTCCCAGTCGGCAGTGTCCGCCCGCCAAACCCTTAAACAGGCCAAACCACCCCGTTGTCGTTCAAGATCGCATCCAGCGGCTGATCGTGGGCTTCGGGTTCCAGGTCGTCCACATAGCCATTGGTAAATCCGAGCCCGACCGTGTAAGGCTTGGGCTGCAAGGTGGCCAATGTGCGGTCATAAAATCCGCCGCCATAACCCAAGCGGTAACCGCCAGTGCCATAGCCCACGCAGGGCACAAACAGCAAGGTGGGCACCACCCATTCAGTGTCCTTGGGTTTGGGGATGCCATAGGCGTCTTCTTCCATCGGACAGCCCGGGTACCAGGCATGGAAAGTCATCGTTTTGTGTTCTTTGTTGACCACCGGCAAGCCAATGCGCAAGCGCTGAGCCACACCTTGCAGCTCGCCGTCTTCTTTCCATCGGTGCAGGGCTGGCAAGGGGTCAAACTCCCCTTTGATGGGCCAGTAAGCGCCGATCACGGTGTCGGTGCGTCCGACCAGCCAAATGCGCATCACGCGTTGCAATGCATCGATCCGCGCTTGACGGTCAGGCAAATTTTGCCGTGCTTGAAGCAACTCGGTCCGAAGTCGTTTTTTAGCGTCTGATTTGTCCATAATCTACCTATGCAATTCCCACAGATTCTGACACCGCTGGCCATGCTGGCCCTGACCATGGTCTTTACGCTCTCCACAGCCGCCCAAACCAAGGCGGGTGACAGCCTGATCCTCGAGATGCACGAGGCGTTCCGCAAAAACGACAAATCCCGCTTAACGGCTCTTTTGCCGCAGGCCCGTGACCATGCCCTGCTGCCTTGGGCTGCTTTTTGGGAGTTGCGCGCCCGTCTGGACACGGCCAGCACACAGGACATTCAAGACTTCTTGACCCGCTACGCTGGCACTTACCAAGAAGACAGATTGCGCCTGGAGTGGCTCAAGCAGCTGGGTAAACGCCGAGACTGGACGGCTTTTGCTGCCGAGTACCCCCTTTACCGAATGCGCGACGACAAAGAAGTACGTTGTTACGCATTGGCGGCAGAAGTCACACCAACGAACGAGGTGGCTGCAGAGTTCAAACGCCTGTGGTACGCCCAAAAAGAGGCCGACGACGGTTGCAACTACGCGGCAGAAAAATTGCACACAGCCCGCAAAATAGATGGGTTGGACCTGTGGCGCAAAGCCCGCTTGGCCATGGAAGTCAGTCGCCCGCGTGCAGCCCAAATGGCCGTCGAGATTGAAGCCAAAGACGTGGCCGGGCAAGTGGTGTTGATTCAAGCAGACCCGGTCAAATACCTGGGCAAGCGCCTCATGGCCATCACCACCAAGCGCAAGGAGCTGGCTGTACTGGCCCTGATCCGCGTTGCAGCGTCAAACCCCGACCTGGCGGCAGAGGAACTCCATAAGCGTTGGGGCCTGATGCTGAGCTCAGAAGAACGAAACTGGGCGTGGGCTGCAATTGGCAAACAGGCCGCGTTTAAATTGCAAGACAACGCCAGCGTCTACTTTGCGAAGGTCACCCGCGATGCCGATTTGAATGACGACCTGTTGGGCTGGAAGGTCCGTGCCGCCTTGCGTCAAGGCAACTGGAAAGTCGTGGCCAGCGCCATCGACGCCATGCAAGACAGCGCCAGCGACCCGACCTGGGTGTATTGGCGCGCGAAGGCCACTTTGGCCAGCAACCCTTCAGAAGCTCAGCGCAATCAGGCACTGCAATCCCTGAGAAGCATCGCCAGTGCTAAGGGGTTTTACGAGCAACTTGCCCTCGAAGACTTGGGTCAAAGCATCACCCTGCCCACCAAGCCCGCAGCCTTGAGCCCCACTGAAAAAGCGAATGCCAACGCCAACCCGGGCTTGCAGCGCGCCTTGTATGCCATAGGCATGGGCTTGCGCGCAGAAGGCAACCGGGAATGGAACTACACCACCAACTTGCATGTGCCCGGCGGCATGTCGGACCGAGATCTGCTGGCCGCCGCCGATCTGGCTTGCCAACGCCAGGTATGGGACCGCTGCATCAACACCAGCGAGCGCACCAAAACTGCCTTCGATGCAGAGCAACGCTTTCCAACGCCTTTGCGCGATACGGTGTTGCGCAAAGCCAAGGCGGTAGACTTGGACCCTGCCTTCGTCTACGGCTTGATTCGGCAGGAAAGCCGTTTTGTCACCGATGCCCGCTCGGGAGTGGGTGCAGCGGGTCTGATGCAGGTCATGCCAGCCACCGCCCGGTGGACCGCCAAAAAAATAGGCATGACAAGTTTTACGGTGGACCAACTGAACGACCATGAGGTGAACGTGGCCATTGGCACCGGTTACCTCAAATTGGTGCTCGACGATTTTGGCGGTTCCATGACCATGGCGGCAGCCGCCTACAACGCAGGACCCAGCCGACCCCGCAATTGGCGCAATGGGCCGGTGCTGGAGGGCGCTATTTGGGCTGAGAATATTCCTTTTTTGGAGACCCGTGATTACGTCAAGAAGGTGCTGTCCAACACCACCAACTACGCAGCTTTATTGACGGGTCAAGCCCAGTCTCTGAAGACCCGATTGGGCACGGTAGGTCCCAAAGCCGCCAATGCGGTCGAGGCCTTTCCTGATTTACCTTGACCTTGACTTTATGGCTCAGGCCAAACGGCCCAAGGCATCGTCCAGATTGCGATTGACTTTGTCTTCGATCTGCTTTTTGTAGGCCCGAAGCAGAAAACCCAAACAGATCTGCATGTCAAAGTGGGTGGCATCCACCCTCAGAACGCCTTGGGCTCCAACTCGCTCGAATGTGACGGTGTCCTGCTCCGCCAGGGTGCTGTGGGTGCAGTGCATGCCCCAGTCATTTTGGGCCTGCGCCAGCCATTCTTGGGCCAAGGCCTGCGCGCGGGCCAGGTCCAAGCCATGGGCCCGGTGGATCTCGATGTCAGCCATGCCGGGCCACCTGAACAGCGCAGTCGTAAAACACTGGGGCGCGACCGATGTCCGTCAGATGCTGGCTGGTCAGCTCGTTGACATTGGTACCATTCAGCCCGAATTTACGCCACCAAATACCCAGCCCGTGCACCACCCCTGGCCGGGCACGTCGCGAGACTTTGGCTTTGCAGTGGTATTCGCCTCGGTCATTGAAGACTTTGACCACATCACCGCTTGAAATCCCGCGTGCCAAGGCGTCATCGGCATGTATTTCCAGGACAGGCTCTACCTCGACTGCCCGCAAACTGGTCACATTCACGAAACTGGAGTTCAAGAAATTGCGCGCCGGTGGTGAGATCATGGCCAGGGGAAATCTGTCCGTCTTGAAGGGTACTTCGTAATTGGCAATATGGTCGGGCAAGCCGTCTTGGCCCATGGCCGCCAGTTGGGGGCTGAAAAATTCACAACGCCCCGACGGGGTGGGGAAGCCGCCTTGTGCAAAAGGGGCATCGGGCATGGGCAGTGCAACAAACCCGTGCTGTAAAAGTAGCGCAAAACTTTGTGCATCGCCCAGTGCGGTGCGGCACAGCGTGAGGTCGTCGTCCACAAAGCAGGGCTCTGAAAAACCCATTCGCTCTGCCAAGGCCCTGAAGATGTCGGTATTGGTGCGTGTCTGGCCCACCGGGGCTATTGCGGGTTGGTTAAGCAAGATATCGGTGTGGCCGTAGCTGGTGTGTATATCCCAATGTTCCAGTTGGGTGGTGGCGGGCAGAATGTAATCGGCGTAATCGGCTGTGTCAGTCTGAAAATGCTCCAACACCACCGTGAACAAGTCTTCACGCGCAAAGCCTTGCACCACTTTGCCCGACTCAGGGGCCACCGCCACGGGATTGCTGTTGTAAACCACCAAGGCTTGGATGGTCGGGCCAAAGGTGGTCGAGGCTGGTCGCAACAAATCATTGCCAATGGTGCTCATGTTGATCGTGCGGGGGCGTCGCTCTCTCAATAAATCGGGACGTTGCAATGCCGCCTTTTGCACCGAAAAATGTCCCGAACTGCTCAACAACAAACCG
>Ga0214921_10011662_pt1 | contig 10638 bp, 18 predicted proteins | sample LL1505_MetaG_FD_177992 | JGI IMG/M metagenome (GOLD analysis project Ga0214921, IMG submission 177992) | Freshwater microbial communities from Lake Lanier, Atlanta, Georgia, United States - LL-1505 | ecosystem: Environmental > Aquatic > Freshwater > Lake | place: USA: Georgia | collected...
TTTTCGACCGTTGCGTCAATAATTTCTTTTAACCTGGCTTTTGCATCGACCGCCATTAACTATTAGCCCCTTTATCTTTGTGTATCTTAACAGTTTTGCTGAGCTTTTTTGTTTTCATTTGTCATTAATAAAGCCCAGACATTACAAACCCAACTGGAATCTGTGGTCTTGGATTGTTCCATGGGCGTGCTTCTGTGTCTTGGTTAAGAAGAGTTTGAAAATCAGCTAAAGCCTTTGCATCCATACCAGCATTGCCCATAGGCGGCGAACCATTTGAATACGCTAACGGAACTGAAGGCTGACCAGGAGGCAGAAGTGGTTTCCAATTTTGAGGGCCGCGTTCCGGTTCCGTAAATGGAAGCGTTGGTCCAAGGCCCCACCCTTCGCCGTATTTGATTTTATTTCTTGGGTCGGTTAATGGATTTGGTCGCGCTTGCGCCAGATAAGCATTATTTCCTCCCATTCCAGGAACATCACCACCGTTTAGGTATACTGGGTAAAACATTTCTTTTATTCCGTTGTTTTTATTTTACTCTTCTATGACCTCGTAATCAGCACTGTCGTTAAGTTTACTTAAAATTACTCCGTTACCCTTTAGCTTCCATTCCAGGATGTCTCCCTCTTGCCAGCCAAGGGTTTCTATAATGTCCTCCGGAAAAACAATAAACGATTCCCCGTTGTCGTCTTCTTGTACTTCCAAGATGTAGCTCATTTTGCCAAAAGCTTTTCAACAAGTTTATCAAGCTTCATGTTAATTTGTTTAAAATTGTCATGCATTTCTTTAATTTCCCTTAAAAAATCAACTTTTAAAACGTAGTCAATGGGTAATCTGTTCACTTTTTCCTCCAGGTTGTCAAGCTTTCTTTCTTGATTTTCTACTGCGGAAGTAAGTTGCCTGGCACGTTCCGAAAAACGGCCTAGAATTTTATTGGCAGTCCAGCTGCCACCGGATACGCCTGAAATAACAAGCGTTATAAATAGGGCTAGGTACTCTGGTCCCACAACTAAACTCTTTTTTAATATTCTAGACTTTAGTAATCAAGGTGAAGGTCTCCTTTCCTTGCTAAACCGGTTACCAACCAAACAAGAACGTCAACAGCCAATAACCCATGTTTTAATTGGTGAGTGCTGCCAAAAAGAAAGTCTGTCGTGAACGAAAAGATTAGATAAAAAAGATTCATTTGTGCTATCTGTTGTAAAAACATGTTCCGAGTCTTCTTTAAGGTCTTGAGTAATTTCTTCAAGAAATTCTTGCGTATCTAAAATAATAGTCATACAGATTGTTGTTGTTTATTTTTTAATAGTTGTTCAAATGCTGGCAAGTCATGCGTTTTAATTCGATGACAATTGGCACAAAGCACTTGGCATTTAACCATTTCATTTGTCAATTGCATAATACTAGTTGTATGCATTTGTGCAATATCACGAACTTTAGATACTGGATCAATGTGGTCAAAATCAAGTGCAGAAGGATGAACGTTGTAACCACAACATTCGCAACCTTTTTTTAATTTTTCAGCACGAATAATTTTAACGTTTCGTTTTTGTGTATTTTTAGCAGCCTGTTGACAACTAACCTTTCGCTTGGCCCAGGCTTCTGGGCTAAGCCAATTCATTTGAAAAGTTCCGTCTTTATTTATGCGAGATTTTCGTCGGTAAGCCAAAAATATATGACCGTCTTCCCTGGTCTCCCCATATTTCCAGGGGTTTCCTGTGACTGGATTAACGCGTTCCATCAATAATCCAGGTGAAGATCGCCTTTTCTGGCAAGGCCTGTTACTAGCCATACTAAAGCATCGACAGTGTCATCGTGACCGCTTACGCCAAAATTTGTAAGTTCTTCAAACATGTTTGTAAAGTTTCTAAACCGATTGAAGATGATTTTGCGATCTTCAAACATGCCTATAATGCCACGGAATCGTGCAAGCTTGTCTGCACGGAACCCTTTAACTGGGTGCCAAATCAGGTTATAAAGACCTTCACCATTCAAGCAAACCCGTTTGAAATCTGCTTCTAGGGAAGCTTGGTATTGAACAGCTTCTGACCAAACATCGCATGTTGAGTAGGTAGGGAAATAATTTCCGTTGGAATCAATACCAACAATTGACCAGTCATTTAACAATTCTTTCAGAGCATCTAGTTTTTCTAAGTTGCCCATGACGCGAATGCGTCTGTAATCAATGATGTGTATTACGTCTCCAATTCGTCCACCAAGGACAAATACCGTGTAGTCATTTTTTTCTTTAATACCAGCAGAAAGGTCCACACCAATTCCCAAGGCATCAAACTCTGTTGCAATTTCTGCCTTAACAATAAGTTCTGGCGCCAGTGAAAGTTCATTTTGTCTGACAATTTGATTCATGTATTGAAACGAAAAAGCAATAGGTGCTTGTCGTTTCTTTTCCTTTAGATAATCTAGCGACCACTGAGACGGCCAGTAGGAAAGTTCTTCTCCTGTTTTGGGATCATTTTGAATTGCAGAAAGGATGATCTGTGTCCAATTATTTTGTTCATTGAATGTTGTTGCGTGAATATCATCATGTCTAAATCTGGTGCCAAGGCAGATTGCGCGAGCACCTTCAAACATGGTGGGAGCAATCACAGCGTTCCAGTTATCCTGCATTGTTTTACGAATGTCAGGATTACTAATGTCCGCAGCAGATTTAATAGGGTCATCAATACATACCAAGTGTGAACGTTTAGATGTAACTGAACCCTTGAGGCCCGCAGCACATAAGGTAAATTGCTCGTCACCGGTGGTATCAATGCCTGCAAAGCGGTGGTCAATGGACCAATACTCATTGCTGGTTACGTTCTTCAGTAAGCGAACTGTTGGGAATACTTCTTGATATCGTTTGCTTTCAATAATTCGTTTGATGGTTGCCGACTTGGATCGCGCAATATCTACGGTGTAAGAAAGGTAAAGAATCTGTAGCGGTTTCTTGGCGGTGGTATGTACACCAATTGCCCATGCCGTAAACAAACCTAAGATTGTACTTTTGGCTGAACCCCTGGGGGCAAGCAAATCAATATTTGGTCCGCCTATTTTTGTAAGGCAAGCACTATCGTTATTTGTTACAAAATGTTTGTGCCAATCTTTGTGGTGCTCAGCGGGAGGTTTATCGGCTACGTAATCGCAAAAATAACCAAAGTCTTCTTGAGCACGTTTAATTTGCTCAATATTTTTTACTTCTTTGATTTGATGGTTCTTCGCTACTGCACGAGCATTCCTACGATAGGCAAGGTGAAGGTAGGAAGGCATGAATAAGTTTTAGGCAGTATTCAAATACTAACCTATTTCTTAGCTTTTTGTTCTTTATATTTGCGTGCTTTTTCCAAGGCGGCCTTGCGCTTTTCTTTATCGTTCATGTCGCTTCCGTCTTCTTTCTTTGCTTCCTTCTTTGTGAAGTGTGAAAGAAGTTCTGGTGGCATCTTAGAAGTAGCCATTAACCAAACGAACGATTTGCGTATCCGGCGCCCATGTTAATGCCCTGTGGGGGGCGTTGTCCTGGTTGGCGACGCCTTGCATCTTGCGAGAAGTTACCGGGGCCTTGTGGGGGATTTCCGGTGGGTGGTCTTCCAGGGGGGCGTTGTCCTGGGCGAGGCGCTCCTTGCGGTTCTGTGCTGCCGTCGCCACCAAACATCGCCGTGTAATTTGGTTGGGGCATGGCGGGCGAAGGTGCGCCTTGTTGAGGTTGAGCGCCTCCTTGCGGAGTATGCCTTGACATGTAACTGTTATATGCGTCCAGGGAGCTATCTCCGCCACCGGGACGATTAGGAGGCTGACCAGGTTGCGCTTGGGCTTGTTGAGTTTGGCCTACGTTGGCAACCTGTTGCTTTGCGTTTTCTAACGCATTCTGATAAAAGCCGGGGGCTGTGCCGCCCCCGTCACCAGAAGATGGGTATTTAGACGTTGCACCCATGATTACTTTTTAGTTTTCTTTTGCATTTCCCGAAGACGGGCCATCTTGTCCTTGGGGCTTTCCTTAGGGGGAACTGCTTTACCAGCGGGAGCTTTAGCGCCAGGGGCGGGTTTACCCTTGGGGGGCACGGCTTTACCAACGGGGGGCTTGCCTTTGGGCGGTACTGGAGCAGGCATGATATTTATGCTGTTGTTTTTATTATACCAAAGTTGACATCTTATTGTTACTCTTCCAATTGCATACGTGCCCACACTGCCATAGTGGCTTCATGTAGCGGAGATTCAATAGGATCATCTTTAAAAATAAACATGATCTCTCGAATGGCGCGATCGGCTCCGGCCATTAACAAGCCTTTGCGATCCTTGGAAGATGTAAATTCTTCCATTTGAATAATGGTGCCACGCAACTCTTTTTGCATTTGAGCAATACGCGCAACACCTGCGTCACGCTTGACTTCTCCTATTTCAACAGCGTCTCGTAACTTACGAATATCTTCCTGCATCTCATCAATTTCATCGGCCAGCACCTTGCGGTAATCTGGTTTTACATATTGATCCTTGACCCACTCTTCACACGAAGTAATGCTTCCCCTGTATCCAAGGAAGCGGGCATAGAGAAAACATTCAATTATGGAATAGCTTTCAGAGGCAAATGAAATAAAAGATTCTTGGGTGGCGGAGTCTAAATTGTCTACCCAAAAATCAAATAACTCAATATCGATAAGCTTGGTTGGCCTGTTGGTAGTCTCTTGCTTGATCTTGCTGTCTATACTCTTGGGCTTGAGTGTTAAGGGCTTCTTGTTGTTCACGGTTGGTTTTGGCTAATTTTGCCTTGGCTTCGTAAGATATGTTAGCCGCACTTTTATATGCTGCTTCCTGTTCAGGCGTAAAAAATTGATCGTAATCTTTGTTAAAACGTTCTTTATTGTAATTCTTTTGTTCTTCTTCTGAAAATGACCCCCATCGAGGATCGCTTTGGTAACTAAGATCAGCGGCCATTTTGCTCCATGGGGTCAGTTTCTTTGCTCAATAATTTTTGTTTGGAATATGAGTACGCAGCATCTGCTGCTGCTTTATATGCTCGCATTTGAGAATCAGAAGAGCCGTTGAGATTCCTTGTCTCATTAGCAGGATTTGGTTGGTCCAAGGCTTACGGCTCTTTGATTTTTAAATCAGAAATTGTTCATCATCTGAGCAAGACCCTGTGCGTAGATATTGGGGCGAGCCGAAATATCTTTGGCTTGTTGCTGACGAATCTTGGAGTTTTCTAGGCGACCAAGAAGGGTTTGGAAGTCACCAAGTGAAGCGGCGCCCATCCCGCCATACTGCTGTTGAAGTTGTTGCTTGGTAAGTACGTTTTTATCTTCTTCAGATAAACCAGAAAACCTGGGATCGTCGTAAATGCTGGCAGTCATGGTTCTTGTTGTTAACTTTTTAAATTATAGCAAGCTTGGTTTTAATTCCAAAAACCTGCTGTCAGATTGGACAACAATTGTCCCTGTGTACCTATCCTAGCAGTGGCCTGCGTTCCCTCATCTTTGATCTTTTGGATGTCTTTATCAATCTGTCCTTGCAGGTTGGTGAGGCCTGCGTTGTACATAAAGTCGCGTTTCTGACGCTGAGCATCCTGGAACTGTTGAATTTCGGCTGGCGTACCAGTGACCGAAGAAGGCATGGACGCAAAGCTAACGCCTGATGCTTTGCCAATATCACCGGCAAATGTCGGGTCTAGGCCAGTGTCGTAATTAAACGTACGCTTCCCAGTTTTTTTCTCCAGGCCATCAACCATTTCGGTATTTTGTTTGCCATACATTGTGTCGTAATAATTTGACAAGTAATTGTCATTAAACTTATTCTGGTACTCTTGACTACCTTTGATAGTGTTGGTTAAATCGGCAAGCTTGTATTGTCCGGTCTTAGCAAGATCCGCGTAGGTTTGTAGTTCTTCAGCTTTTGCTTCCCTGCCCAGGATATCTTTATATGTTTGACCTGCTAATTTTTGCAGGTTTGGCAGAGCATTCTCTGTGTATTGTAAATTAAGAACGTTGATATCGTTCTGGGAAAACCCTGTTCCAAGTTTGTATTTATTGGCGTAATCTTGTAGTTGTTTTTCTGCTGTAATATTATCAATAAGGCCTGCCTTGAATTGATTATTAATATTGCTTAAGTAAGCGTTATAACCTGCCTTACCAGTGGCCTTGACCGCCTCTGTGTCTGCTAAATCTTGAGTTTGCTGGGCTTCCGTTTGCGCATCAATCCTTTTTTGATGCTCCAACATGTAGTTGTTGTAAGCAGTTATGGAAGGATCAAATTTTTGTTCTGGAATACTGGGACCGCCGCCCATAATTTTTACCTATGCTTCTTGTTTAAGTTTAACGTACTATTCATTTACTTGCCCATCGTGTATGAGGGGTAGTCATAGTTAAACGGTGTATTGCGCACTGGTCCAAACATCGCATCGGTAACTGCGCGTTTTTCGGCCAGGCTTTTATTTAAATCAAAAAGATTTTTGGTTTGCGCTAATTTCAAAGCGTCGGGTGCTAACTCGTCTGATACCTTGCGACCAAATTGTTCGGACGCAAGCGACATTTTTTTGGGATCAAAAATATCTTGTTGAATATTGGTAGCTAGCTTTTGCCTTTGGAAATCAACCATAGGCGCAAATGTTTGAGAGTATTGGCCCGCAAGAAGATTTTGAAGCCCTGCCCTTTCGGCAGCGGCATTTTTGTATTGTTGAATTGCAAAGTCAGCTTCTATCTGACGGTTGGCCTGCTGGCCTTGCATCACATTGCTGAATATGCTAGTTGCAGCTGAAACTCCCAGTGTTAAGGGATCAAAACCAAACATGCCACCACCTCCACTGCCGCCAGATTTACCTAAGTTGCCACCTATGGATGCACCAGATCCGTATAAATCGGAAGAAGAAAGTCCAAAAGGTAGTCCCATGAGTTTATTTTACTCCTTAAACATTTACTTAAGCAGTGAAATATTGCCTACTTGGCTGGCCTGCTCCAAGCTGAGCAAGGTGGGCAGTGCTTGCAGAAGCTCTTGAGTAAGTGTCTCCAACTGTTCCAAGGGAAGCAGCTAAAGCGGCGGGGTCACTATACCGACTAAAGGCTGCCCTAGCCCCTGATCCAATGTTTGCAATAATATCGTTAACCATACGATTCCTATCGTTAACCATACGATATTTCATTTGCTGATCTCCTTGCTCTTTGTTGTATGCAAGTTGATCTTGTAAGTATTGTTTCCGCTCAGCCGCCCTTGCTTCTGGTGTATTTTGTTGTTGTTGCATATAAAGACTTAATGCGGCACCAGTGCCAAGGGGATCTTTTTTAAATGCTTCTTGGATAGCTTCAGAACTCATGTTATAAGGATTGAATCCTGCTCCAGGAATTTGCGCTGTTGGTGCCCCAGGAGTTGCCGTTGGCGCAGGAAAAGGATTGTTGCCAGGCTGAAGCACTGCTCCAAATCTTCCTGCTAGTGGGATAGCTTTAGATAAATTTGAACTACCAAGAATAGGAGGCAGGTCACCATAGGCCCCCCTATTGCCTAGTCCAAAGGTGGGATCAAAGGTTGCCATTACGCAATACCACGAACGTTTCCGGTGTTAAGTACAGAATCCTTGTAGGGGTTGGTACCTAAGATTTGACCGGTAAGTAGAGCAGCGTTGTTTTGGGCACCAGCAGCAAGTTGACCGGCCATCATCTGTTGGTTGAGTTGGCCAGTCAAGATTGCGTTTTGCTGATTCAGTTGCATCTGGCGGTTTACGTCAGAGTTTTTGTACTTCTGAAGAATTTGATAATTTTGAGTTAAGTATTCATTGGGAATGTTAACTCCCATCTCACGCATTAGGGCAACTCGTTGTGCCAGGGCTTTGTCTGATGTGATGTTTGCCTGTGCACCGGTACCAGCAGCAGAGCCGCTTTCTCGTTGTGCGCCTGCAACGGCTCCAGCGGCATCTTGAACGGCTTGCTGTGAACCGCCCATCAAACGTCCAATGCCACCGGCTAGCTGGCCTCCGATGCCGCTAACAGCATGGCCAATACCAGCACCAACTTCACTGCCAAGTAAGCTGCCGCCGATCATGAGGGCGCCACCAAGAAGACCGCCCTTAGCTCCAGCACCACGGAGTAATTTACCGGCAAGGGCAGTACCTACGGTGGCACCTAAGCCTTCCATAATGTTGCCTTGGCCAAATTGGCCAACAGCCACAGCAGCACCCGGAGCATAACGAGCAGTTCTACCAAGGCCAGTCTTGGCTTCTTGAGGCAAAGCTTGAAGCCTTGCATTTACATCACCAGCTCCTTGTTGAATATCTTGCCCCAAAAGAGTGACGCGCTGCTTAAAACCTTCAAAAGCTTGTGAAGCCCTGGCGCCCATCCCATCCAAATTATTGGTTGCAGCAGATGGTGCCCCTGGAATTTGCGGCGGACCAGTTAAGATGGGATTAGGTGAGGCGGCTGATTGGTACCCATAAAAATTGGGATTCTGAAGACCCATTTCAGTTCCCAAGCCGGCCATAGGACCTAATCCTTGCCCGGAAGGATACCGTGGCTGGGTACCAATTCCACCAATATTAATATTTGGGTCGATTGCCATTTTAAAACTTATCTTTCAATACATTAATTTTATCAGCCTATACCTTGTTGTGAATCATTAATTATGGTTGCGCCATATTGTTCTTGGTATTGATGCAGGTCAGGTAGCCTGGGGCGATTTGCCATGGCAATAACTTCATTCACAAGATTACCTGCCGCTGCTCCAGCGGTAGAACCGGCTAGTCCTGCTAGTGCCATCATGCCAGGCTTCACACCTGCCTTGCCTGCGTAGTGCAGTGCTGCTGCACCGCCAGCAATTGCAGTGGCTGTAGGAACACTAACTGGCACGTTAAGGATGCGGGCCTCTGGAACACCCTGTAAGTTTTCAGTTGTTCCTTTGACAAGACCAAGACCAAGTAAACCTTTATCTTGGTATCTAAAATTCATGTAGTTACCATAACGCTCAGGCGTTAAGTCGGGGATCTCTGCTTTTGCAGTTGCATATTTTAATGGATCACTTTGCCGTTGCAAGAAGAAACGATCGAACAACTCTTGGCCAGGTTGTACGGAAAGTCTTCGGTCATCTGAACCAAGCTGTGAATATTCTTGAGTGTATCCTTTAGGCCTAAATTGTTCTTCCGGATTTGTAATGTCGTATATGCCCATGGATGCAGCGGCTGGTACAACTGCTCCCAGGTTTACCAACGCTCGTTGTGTTGGAGTCATTGCTTGAGCAGCTTTTTCTCCAATAGCATTTTCTAGGACTTTGTCTGCAATGGCTAGGGGATGGTTGTAACGCCAATAGAAACGCCTGGTGGAATCATTCCCAACATCAGTAAGCAAACGCGCTGCATAAGCACCCAGAAATTTAACGGGGGTTTCCGCAATCGTAATTGGTTCCCGCGCAGGAACAGTTGTGACGGTTGTTGGTGCCGGCTTTCCAGTTTGAGGATTTGTAACAATTCGACGAATTGATTGCTCTGGTGCTCCCTCTTTTAATTGACGATAGAAAGTAGGACTAAAAATGGAATGGCCCGTATCTTTAGCCAGTTCCATCATCTTTGCAGATGATGTGTAGCCTTCCTCCAGTGACTTGCCAAAATTTAAAATTGAAGTTCCTATTCCCATTACGGCCACCTGCTAGCAGCCATTACATCTAATGGATCTACATAAGAACTCATGGTTGACTCCAAACCGGCAAGTTGGAAGTTGGTTCCAGGGGAAACCATTTGTTGTCCCATGTTGTTTATGTACTGTCTTTGCAACAGTTGTTGTTCTGTTTCAACTGTTTGATCCATTTGCTGCGGTTGTTCTTGTTGAGCTTGAATTAAAGGCATGATTGCTAAACTTGATGCAATTGGTGCAACCATTTGAATGGCCCGTTGCGTACGAGATGGAATGAATTGATTATGCTCCACAACATTCCCCTTGGGGTCGGTATAAGAAAGTTTGCCTAGGTTGCCAGGGGAATATTTACCTGCTAACTGCATGCCGCCATAGTTTATGCCAAGATCAATTGCCCCTGCCGCCAAGGCAGTCAAGGGATTTGCTCCTCCAAGTAAGTTGAATCCTGTAGTTAGAACAGCACTTGGAATTGAATCCTTGAGCATTGCTTTGCTCATTTCGGACATGCCCTGCCTAGCTGCATTGGCAACAGGTTTTGCCGCAACACTAGCAACAGCTTTTTCTACGGCAGGAGCTTCCGCCATGCCAATAGGCACAAGACGGTTGCCAAAGTTAGTCAATGTTTTGGCTAAGCCCGCTCTAAATCCCATATGGCTACCTTTTTATTTATTATATTTCAACCTGCTTTTACTTCCTTAGGCGGTTCTTCAGGAACTTCTCCGCCTGCTGGTGGGCTGACAGGCGTTAACTTTTTACTGCTCAACAGGCTTGCAACTGAAGGTTCGCCTTGTACATCGTTATCTGCTTGGCTTTGCGCTAATTGCATGATGTATCCATTTGGATCTGGATTTGCTGCTGTTGGCATGCGATTTTTGGCTCGTTTTCCAGGGGGAATAGTTGGGCTTATTTTGTAAGCTTGTACCCATACTGGATTAAAATCAGGATTTTTCTTGGGGTCATTATCTGTCTGCGGTCGTCCAGTTTGAAAATCATAGTCTTGCCTGGTAAATTTACCCAGGCCAATAAACAATTGGTGATCTAGGGGTGCTT
>Ga0214921_10011665_pt1 | contig 10635 bp, 16 predicted proteins | sample LL1505_MetaG_FD_177992 | JGI IMG/M metagenome (GOLD analysis project Ga0214921, IMG submission 177992) | Freshwater microbial communities from Lake Lanier, Atlanta, Georgia, United States - LL-1505 | ecosystem: Environmental > Aquatic > Freshwater > Lake | place: USA: Georgia | collected...
CGCAGACTTTGCCGCTCTTGCTGAAGCTCTTGAACCCGGCAAGCGTTACGAATTTAAAGAGCTTTCCAGCTTGATCGAAGAACTTGGGCTTTTTGAACGCATCACCAACGAACGGGACAAGGACGGCGGTATCTCAGTAAAGGCAAAAAAGCTACTTTCCAGCATTTGGGGGCGTTTCGTTGGTAGAAGGGTGACGCAGTCAGGATATTTCACTAGAATCGGGAAAGGGCATCAGCGCCGCTACCTAATCAGATCGGAACATGATCAGCACGATAAGCACGATACTTCACCGTTTATAGAAAATACCCTTTTTCCTATAGGGCTGGAACATCGTGCTTATCGTGCTGATCGTGTTGCTAACCCAGTCAAAGCATGAATCTGCTATTCGACACCCGCGAACCCGATCCGCATCCGTGGGCCGAGCATCTCCCCGAGGGGTGGCGCATCGAGCATGGCACGCTGGAAACGGGCGACATCGCCCTCGCTCGGATTCCCGAAGGCGTGGTGATCGAGCGCAAGACACCTTCAGACCTAGCTGGATGCATTGGCGCGAGCCGAGAGCGTTTTGAGCGGGAACTCCGCCGAGGTCGCTATGTCGGGCGATTCCTGATCGTGGTGGAAGGAACCTTGGCCGATGTCCAACGGGCCGCCAGTGGCATCCATCCAAACTCCATTAGTGGCACACTCGCTTCTTGGGCCGTGAGGTTTTGCCCTATTATCTTCGCCGGATCAACGGCGGGAGCGGCGGACTTTGCTTTTCGCGCTCTCGCCTCACAGGTTCGCGACATTCAGCGGGCCGCGCAGAGTATCCAAGCCGAATCATCCTCGCCTCGGCCCTCGGTGAAGAAATGCTGAAATTTAGGCCGGAAATGTCAAACAAAAAACTTTCGCAGCAAAATCCCATCCGTAAGTTTGAAAAGAAATAAAAACTCAACTTTATCGAACTATGAAACCTGAAAAACCAAAATTAACAGTTGGGAGACCAACAGAATACACTGAAGAACTGGCTGAAAAAGTTTGCGCCCTTTTAGGTGAAGGCAAAACCATGAGGTCGATTTGCGCGATGCCAGATATGCCGGTTGTGACCACAATTTGGCGCTGGGAGCAAAAATACCCTGAATTTTGCAAACTCTCGCAGCGAGCCAGAGAGGACGGCACTCACGTATTAGCAGATAAGTGCATTCTCATCGCAGACGATCCTGTTTTAACCCCACAAGACAAAAGGGTTAGAATCGACACAAGGCTCAGATTGATCGGTAAATGGAACGCCAAAAAGTATGGGGACAAAATCGAACATGAAGTGAATCACCTGTTTATCCCACTCGACCAGTTGGCCCAAAAAATCCAGTCTCTTGAGTCGGCCCCCGGTGCATTACCTGCCCAATAGTTCTCATTCGGGAGGGATTGGGGTAATCGTCGCAATCAGAATTTCCAGGCGCCCCATTCATCCTGATAAATCACAGGCACACCTTCCTTCAGGCAAACGCGGATCGTGTGACCGGTGCCGCCTTCCATGGGATCGGCCAGATTCACAAAAAAGAGGGCGCAAATGGGCTTGGCAAAATGACCGGGGACTCCCATGACCTTCATCGTGTCGCGAACAAGGTAATCCCCCTTGGCACCAAGCGGCCCCTTCTTGCCGCGCATGCCAATGATCCGGCGGTTCTGCGGACTCGCTTGGATGGACTGGGACTCGATGTCACTGGCTTGTTCGGGTGTGAGAATTTCTGGCGATGTGTAGATCGCGCCTGCATGTCGCCCACTCTTTCGATGCGCAGTGTATGGTGCCACAATTTCCAAGCGCGAGGGATCAACCATCGCCACGCCGCCCGTGAAGGCTTCATCCGAACCCGTGGCATTGCCAGAGCGAAAGCGCAGTTTGGAAAACTTCAAGGCAAGCGCCCGTGCCAATCCCTCTGCCACCGCCGCATCATGCGCAGGAACGGTTCGTCGTCCTTCGAGCAGAACAACGCCTTCGGGCGACTTTTCGACAAGTGTTGAAAATTCCGCAAATGTCATTTTCCAGATAATTTCAAAACGCCCTGCATGGTGCCGATGAGGGATAGCAGTTGAGGACGGGTATCGGTGTTTCGCTTACTCCAAGCCATGCAGAGGTTGTATTTTTCGGGAAGCGCAAAAATGTGATACTTCTCCAATTTTAGAGAAGGCTTGGCTAGGTCGGGCAGCACCGTGCCGCAGGCTTCGGTTTCCAACGCCCGCGCTGCTTGAATATAGCTCGTGCAACCGAGCGTGATTCTCAACGGCTTGCCTGTTTTTGCCGCCAACTGCTCCGCCTTTTCTCGCACGCTCCCACCGATTGGCAATGCCAGCGGCATGGAGACCAATGCAGCAGCCAGCGTCTTCGGACGGGTCGGGGCGAGCGCCTTCGGGATCAAAAGACTTCGCCCCACGCTGCCAAGGGAGGCACGCTTCATTCCTGAAGGAATGGCATCCTCTCGCACAAATGCTATGTCATAAACTCCCTCTCGCGTGGCATTGACCATCTCGCGGGTTTGCTCGTGATGAATTTCAAATCGGACTCCCCTCGCCTGCGCCTGGAGTTGATTGATGGCCGGCACCAAGTGCCAAAATGCAACGCTGTTTGAGGCCACGATCTGCACCGTCCATTCACTCGCTTTACAGTGCGCGCCGAAATCCTGGATGCCTTTGAAATTTTCCCGTCCCACAGCTGCCAACTCTTTTCCCGTCTCGGTGAGTTCGAGGCCACGGCCCTTGCGCCTCACGAGTTCGACTCCGAAGTATTCCTCGAGTTCACGAATCTGGCGGCTTATTAGCGACTGACGCGCAGGCTCGTTTTTAGCGGCTGCAGCTATTGACCCGAGTTCCGCGACATCGCAAAAACTGGCGAGTCTTTCCAACGAGATTCCCGATTGGGAGAGGAGGTTTTGAAACATAACTAAATAGTCATATATTGTATTTTTATTGTCATACTCAACAAAAAAACCTGCGGGTATTTTTGAGCCGTGAAAACAAATCCCATACTTAACTCTTACGACATTATCGGAGACATCCACGGCTGCGCCTTGGATCTCTGGCGGCTTCTCCAGCAACTGGGCTACGAGTTGCGATCCGGCAGTTATGCCCACCCGAAGGGACGGAAGGTCGTGTTCCTCGGCGACTACATCGATCGCGGCCCCCACATTCGCGAGGTTCTGCACACCGTCCGCAACATGGTGGAAAGCGGCAACGCCCACGCCATTCTCGGGAATCATGAGGTGAACGCCATCCGGTATCACACCACTGGCCCCGATGGACGGCCCTTGCGAAAACATTCACCAAAAAGGAAAGCCCAACACCGAGCAACCATGACTCAACTCAGCCAGCGCGAAATCCATGATTGGGTTGGATGGTTTGCAGGCTTGCCACTCGCTCTTGATCTCGGCCCGCTCCGCGCTGTTCACGCCTGCTGGGACGCCAGGGCGATCGAGGAACTCAACGCCATTGACCGATTGGAGGGTGACAAATTGGTTCAATACAGCATCAAAGGCACTCGCGCCTACGATACCATTTCGCTGCTGATCAACGGCCCTGAGGCACTCCTGCCGGGGACGAACCGGCAAATCACCGGCGATGGCGTTGCCCGTCGCGCCGTTCGAATCAAATGGTGGACTGATATCCGCAATGTCCGAGCTGCCGAAGCCGTTTTTCCTCCCGACCCAACCATACCGAATTACCCGCTCTTGGATGTTCCGTATCTGGATTATGACAAAGACTCCCCCATCACATTTTTCGGTCATTATGCGATCAAGAGTCGGCATCCCTCGCCCATCACGCCGCGCCTAGCTTGCCTCGACTATGGCTGCGGCAAGTTTGGTCAAATCTGTGCCTACCGCTGGGATGGTGAAACGGAACTCGATCCCGGCAAGTTTGTGATGCCCCGATGGTCTGACGACTTGGAGGCGGCAAAATGAGCAATCGCTTCCAAGAAAATCCCAGCCTTGAAAATTGGGATAACGAAGAGGCCGCAAAGCCACTGCATCTGAACATCGTTCTCAGTGAACGCACAGCACGCCTCATTCGCTTTGTGTCAGCAGTCACAGGACTCTCTCCAGAGCAGGCCGCCATCCAAACCATCGACAGCGAGGCATGCGCGACCATGACCATTCGAAACATGGTGAACTTCATTTTTCGCGCCATCATTCCCAAACCGACAGAGCAGACGGTTGAAATGATCCGCCGCAACATCCTTGCTTTTTTGGATGCCGGACAGATGGGGGGATTCGACGAAGAGGCTCTAAACAGCGCCTTGGGAGAACTTAATCTTATCGACGGCGAGGAGAGCTCCCGCCTCCTCAAAATGGCCGCAATAATCATGAACCACGCCCAATCTCCCCGAAAAAAAGAACCTCTGGCACAACTCCTATCAAGAAGCGACCTCGCCAACCGCTGGGGAGTCACAATCGAAACCCTGCGGAGAAGAGAAAAAGCTGGGAAGCTACCCTTTTTTAAAATGGGACGGAGGGTGAAATATCTGCCGGAAGACATCGAGCGCATCGAGCGCGGCTCATACAGTTTTAAGAAGCGCCGCTGAGTTCAAAGCGTGGTCGGCTTTAGCATCTGCAGAACCATTGCCAGCCGCATTTGAAACGAGCGAAGGCGTTGTTCCCTGCGACCCTCTTCCCACATCTCCATCAACGCCGCAAACTCCTCCTCGCTTGGTTCGATCAGTCCCAGCCTACGATGCCTGTTGAGTGGTTGGTGATTCATCGTCTCAAACTAAACCCTACGCAAAAACATGCACGGCTCAGCCTCAAAAATTGAACTGGGGAGTGCTGTGGTCTGCCCAGAGGGGCAGGAGGTCGGCTTCATCGGTAAGAGCAAGAACATGGATTTGAACGAGCCTTGGATTACTGCTTTGGAGTTGTTTAACGGAGCATAGCAAGTGGGACTTTTAAATAATCAGCGGCCGATTTTCGAGCCAGTCAGTCACATGCTTTTTGGTCAGGTGACTGCAGGCTTGGTTTGAGCGGAGTTTAAGCTCCTCGATCACCCATTGTCCTCCGTGACCAAGGACTATCGAAAGCGTGGCTCGCTCCGGAGCCAGAACCCGGTAGATGAATGTTTGCCCCCCGCGCACTCTGTTTGCGTAACACCCCACACAGTTTGACTGCTGCTTCCCTTCCTCAATCAATCCGTTGGCATCCAGAATGGGTTGAATTGTAGGGCATCCAGCAATGGGTGGCGCAGGAAATGTTTTCGGCAACGGCGGGTTTTTCTCCACCCACCTCTCCCAAATTTGTTGATGCCACTCATCCAGTTTTTGAATCGACGAAGGGTGCCGCACCGCTTCGCCCAGTTCTCGCGCCATTCTTACGCAACGATGAAATACATCTGCCGACTGCGCGCTCATGTCCTCCTCCTTTTTCGCCGCCACTTCCATAAGGAGGGGCATCGGCACTATTCCGCACAATTCTTCGTCGGCCACGAATCCAAGCACCCCCGCGTTAATGCGTGGCAAGTGCGAAAGGATTTTCTTTGCTTCCGGAGACTCCAAGGCAAAGCGCAGCGCCAGCAAAGAATGTTTGAAAATCGACGCACCCGCTAACTTTGAAATCGTCTTCACTGCAGAATCCGTCTCTGGAAATCCCAGCCAAGCCGCAATCTCTCTCTGCCGCCGCTTGGCTACGATTGCCGCTCCCTGCAAGGTGGAATAACGCTCCCGAAAAAACTCTGGATGCGACAGAGCAAAAGCCAGAGCACGGTTGCCCTGTGCCAATTCTGCAGCGGCCGGACTCGCCTGCAGGAGCATGAGCATCGTCATTTGCCTGCCTGGAATCTCCTCGCACGCCTTGGCCAGTGCCTCCGGAATAAAAGAACGAAAAGCCCGGAACGCTGCCCGCCGCTGATAAGCCATCTGGAAGCTCTCGCGCTGCAAAAGGGCGGGATCAATTTCAGGTTCCGCTCCCATGGGGCTCAGAAGCGGGAATATGGGTCGAAACTCTTGCCAACCAAACGAGCCATCCTTCCGCAGCGCCTTGAGCGAGGGCCAAGCCTCGATCACGGAGAGTGACTTCTGATCGAACAGAAAAAGTTTCCCCTCTTTGAAGCGGAATCCCGGAGTATTCATGCAGTCACTCTCTTCGCGGGCGGTGCGAAAAATGGGCGTTGTAGAGCAGGCTCCAAAATTCCTCGTAGGGTTCGAGCTTGGCTTTTTGATGGGGTGTCGCCTTGATCATGCCCTTGAAGTTGTCGTAGTCGATCAAGGCCGAGAGCTTGGCCATTACTGCATCCATCTCCTCTTGGGTGTTCAGATACACGCGATAGGGATAGTCACTGTTAGCGTATTCATGCACCAGGGGACGCTTGGCCAAGTCTGGCGAGACGAGTTCGGCGAAACGCTTGAGGTCGTCCTTGTCGCGGCCACGAATGTTGAAAACCGCTGGGCCGTCCGGGTTGAGGTGGGAGGGTTTTTTAGTGATCGAATAGAAGCCGATTTTGGTTAGAATCCACATGCTGAAAATGTATCGCTATCCGGAATAATAGAAAGCCTCTTGAGCGCCTTCCTGCCTTGCTCTGCTGTGATTTCAGGAGATATGTCAAACCCTCATTTCACCTTCAGAAAAGCACTCGCTTTTTGTGCTTGCTCACAGCTGTTTTCGGATACCTTTTACCCATGAATAAATTGCCTCCTGGAAACCCCGGCGATCTCCAACGACGCCTCTTTCAAATCTCCGAAACACTCTCCCTCGAAGAGCGCAATCTTCACAATAATCCCTCCGGACTCTCGCGTGCTGCAGATTTCATCGAGGAGTTTTTTTCACGGTCTGGATTCAGCGTTTCGCGCCAGACTTTCCAAGTCGATCGCTTTGATTGCCACAACCTCGAAGCCGTGCCTCGTGACTTTTGCGGACTGCAGGAACCCCACTGGATTCTCGGGGCGCACTATGACTCGGCTCCGGGCACGCTTGGCGCGGACGACAACATATCAGCCGTAGCCATCCTCCTGGAAACAGCTCGCCTGCTTGCGCAATCGCCCATTCCACCGAGGAACATCCGCTTCGTGGCCTACACAAACGAAGAGCCTCCCCATTTCATGAACGAGTCGATGGGCAGTCGCGTCCATGCCAGATCCTGCCGAAAAAACGGCGACAATCTCCAAGGAATGATCTGCCTCGAAAGCCTCGGCTATTTTTCAAACGAGCCCGGTTCGCAGGAGTTACCCACGCTTTATGGTATGCCCGAGAACGCAGAGGATCTCATGCGCTCAAGAGGAATTATCCCAACCACTGGCAACTACATAGCGATCGTTGGCGAGAAATCCTCGGAGGCACTTCTTGCGCGCTTTGACGCTGCTTTTTCGCCAGGACTTTCAATGCCTGCGCTCCCAGTCGTGATGCCCGAAATGCGATTCTCCGACCACCTCTGCTACTGGGACGAGGGCTTCCCCGCCTTGATGCTCACCGACACCGCCCTATTCCGAAATCCGAACTACCACAAGCATACCGACACCGTGGACACGCTGGATTTCGAGGCCATGGCATCGATCACGAAAAACCTCGTCCCAGCCATGCAAACACTCTCGCTGTAGAGCAACGAACGGGCGCTGCGCGCTTGGTGGGAAACTAACCTCAGAGCCGACTTATCAGTCCGAGTGGACTGTCAACTATTCGTCACGCGTCAGGAGGCGAAGCAAATTGTTAGAAGACACCATAACCTCAAGGAGCGAATCTCTGGAGGACTTCATTTCTCGGATATGGTTTATTTTACCAGTTGTTCAGGTAGTCCTGAATAGGGATTCGCTTTACTATCATGCCATCTAAATCGAAAGCGATCACATAGTCCTCTTCGGTGGCAGTCGGGACTTTTTCGCCTGCTGCCACGACTCTTGCTGCGTATAGGCGACCCTCTATGGTGATGCGCAATTTGTTTTCGGCGAGCTTTGAAAGCGCTAACTGGAATGGGTCTGCCTGGATTAAGTTACTCATTATTTCCACCTATCAATGTTGTGGGACGCTCATCCACTTGATGAGCGAGCGAACTAAAAAATCCACCACAGGAGGAAGCAGAATGAGTAAGCCTGCGACTTGCGCTGCTGTTTTGAGTCGGGTCATGCGTGTCCTTTCCAAAATCTTTGCAATAAGCATTTTTCTTATCTTTTGTGGTGTCAATCCTAAAACCCCACCTGTTGCCGTTGAGTGGCGGAGGGCGAAAAAATCCTTACTCATCGACGTCACAGGAGTTCTATTTCCAGCGTCTCCATGGTCGATTGCTCTTTCTCGCACCTTCCGCTCGATTGCGCTTAAATAAAATGTTTGTTGGTAACATGATAAAAACGCTTTTGTTCGATTCGCGCATACATTGAAGCATCGAACTCACTTTTTCGTTCCGCGAAAAAACGGCTTCGACTCCCTCCGCGTCGACCTTTGAAATGGTGTCCATCGCTGCCCGATCCCGCCAGTGGGAGGCGGTTCAGGCTGATCCTCGCCACCCTCATCCGGCGGCGGTTCCTTGCCCCCTCTTGACTGCAACTTCGCTATCAACCAAATGACGCCGATCACCAACAGCAACGGCCAAGCCGGCACAAACCACGCCAAGGCGAAAAATAAAACAAATACAGCGAGTCGGTTCATGTGAGAATAAAGAGTGCTCCATTCCCTCTATTTCTGCCACACCGCATAGCCTTGCTTGCGCAAGCTCTCGGCATGTTCGATTTCGAGTCGGCGGGCGGCGTTTACGGGCAACAGGTCGGTCTGGGGAAACAACTCCGTGAAGAGTGAAAGTCCATACCTTCTGACAAATGAACAGGCTTTGTATCCCTGCTTGTGCTGTTTGAATCGCTCCTCGGCGCTGCAGGCAGTCATTCCCACATACAGGCACTCGGCATCCTCACGGGCCGAGGGATTTGCATCGCGAAACCGCTTCGCCCTCCTCACCTGAGGATCGAGCCGGATCACATAAATGCGACAGGTCGGCTTGTCCGACCAAAGGAGAAACCGCTCCTCCCAATTCCCGACAAACTTCCTCTTCCCGTTTTCACAACTCACTACCTCGATCCTGCCGTCATCAATCCAAAAAACGGCATTCTGCTGAAATTCGCGCCCGATCTCCATAGCTTCCTCAAGCGACAAATTCCAGGCAGCAAAGCTCGCCTCCTGATGGTTCCAATCCGTAGAAGAACCGGTGATTCGATAGCGTTTGTGACCACTCCTGGAGAGTCGCTTTCGCAATCGTATCGTGGCGGCGGCATCATCTTCCCGCTCCCCGCTGCTTAGTGGGTTGCAGGCAGTGAGGACTGCAAACTGCAGAGGCCACCCTCCCTCTGGCGGCTCCTTGGCGATAAAAATCGTCCGCAGGTATTCGGGTAGGATCACTCGATACTCCGTTGAACCCAGAACCCCCGGTTCTCGATAGCTCCCCCGTAAAGCATGGTCACATTGAGTCCAGAGGCCTTTACCGCTTCTACGACCTCAGTCACCGCTGGCATCAAATCCGGGCTGAAAGTTTCGAAAAAAACCGAGTTGTCGAGAACCGGCGTCGGCAATGGCTTCACGCGAATCCATCCCTGCTCCTCAGCTGCCTGCACATAGGCGAGATCACCTTCGAAGGGATTCGGTCCCTCGTCATCGCCTCGCTCCTCGTCCTTGCCCAACAAATCGGGGTTCTCCTTCAGGAGCTTCTGCGCACGCTGCTTGATCGACCTTGCCAATTCCGCCTCCGACTTGTCTGGGCAAAAATTCATTGTCCGGAATTTCACCCACTGCTTCACAAAAATCCCGTGGCTGAAGGCCGTATGGTCATCGTTCCACCCCTCCTGGGAAACATCGGCCACTCGTCCGTTACCAAGAATCCAAGAGGCTTTGTTGGGCTGAATGTCGATCTCCTCCATCTCGGGTTTCATTTCAATTCGGCTACCAATGCCTCCAACTCGGTCGCCAAGCTTGCGGGGTCAAATCGCTTGCTCTTGGTCTTTTCGATGATCGCATCCAATTTCGCAGTATCCAGATTCGGAGCGATTCCCTTGAGGAGGTTCTTCTGCTGGTGAAGAAGTTCAGGGTTAGACGCCAAGAGGTTTGAAATGGTGCTGATAGCTGCTTTGATGTCGTTCTTATTCATTTTCGTGATATGCGGTTTTGGTTTTGAATTGGATTGCATTGACCCCTAATGCCGCTTGGATTTGGTCGTTGGTTTGGGTCCAAGCCTGCGAATATGGGAGCCCTCGAATCCGAGTGTCAGCCCTGCTTCTTCGGCAATGCTCCAGATGCTGGCAATTCGAACCCACTCGGGGCTGGCTGGTCAAGGGTTGCGTCCCTGCCCCCAAGGTCCAGTAATTTCTGCCTCAACTGTTCTGGTGTATACTTCCTGCCATTGCTCCCAGGAATCCCTGCTCCCGAAGAGCCAGGTTGGGTTGTCGATTGTAAGACGCAATCTGGAAGCGGCGCTTTGGAATTTGAGTCAGTAGTGGATGCTGGTGTGCTTGGGTTCATAAGTGCGGAGAATTTTAGCTCACCTATCAGTGCACTTCGCGACCCGCCTTCGCAAACAGCTCCCGTGTCATAGTGCCTCTTTGCAGTTGATCGGATTCAACATTGGTGTTGTCTAATACCTCGCCCTGATTGGAGGACACATCTGGCTCTATGCCTTGGCGGCTTCCAGCGATAGCTGGCCCGCCTTGTG
>Ga0214921_10011666_pt1 | contig 10635 bp, 12 predicted proteins | sample LL1505_MetaG_FD_177992 | JGI IMG/M metagenome (GOLD analysis project Ga0214921, IMG submission 177992) | Freshwater microbial communities from Lake Lanier, Atlanta, Georgia, United States - LL-1505 | ecosystem: Environmental > Aquatic > Freshwater > Lake | place: USA: Georgia | collected...
CGGTGAGCCTGGAACTCAGCTAACCATGCGTACCTTCCACACCGGTGGTGCTGCGTCGAGCGCTAAGAAGCAGACCATCCTGAAGTCGATCGGTGGTCAGAAGGTTCGTGTTGAGCGTCTGATCTCGTATGACATCACTCAGGGTCTAAACGGTGTTACCGACTTGCTCGAAGCTCGTGTGGGTTGGCGTCAGCAGGGCAAGGTTGCCGTTATGGCATTCTGGCCTGGAACCGTCGACATCGTTGAGGTTGCAACCGCTACCGGAGCCAAGAAGTACGACGTTTACGTTCGTCCGAATGGCGAGAAGGCTGAGAAGGAAGCAGAAGAACTAGCACTTCAGTACTCGTTCTCGCGCACCACTTCGAAGACCTTCAAGAAGCTGTCGCCGTACACCCCAATCACCTCTGTCACCAACAAGGATGACCTGCTGGTTGAAAAGGGCGAAGACGTCAAGGCCGGAGACTACCTAGTAGACGGAACTCCAATTCCTCACGAAGTGCTCATGGTTAAGGGTTCACGCGAAGCTGCAGCCGAAATCATCCGTGGTGTTCAGGCGATCTATGGTTCGCAGGGTGTGCCTCTTCACGAGAAGCACCTTGAGGTTATCGTTCGCCAGATGCTCGGTAAGGTCACTGTCATCGACAGCGGCGACACCGAGATGCTCCCAGGTGAGATCATCGACCGCAACCGCTTCACCAAGATCAACCGTGAAGCAGTTCGCAACGGCAAGAAGCCTGCGTCGGCACGTCAAGAAGTTATGGGTATGACCCGTGCTTCGCTGGCTGCACAGTCGTGGCTATCGGCCGCTTCGTTCCAGGAGACCACCCGTGTGCTCACTCAGGCGGCTCTTGACCGTCGAATTGACCCACTGGTTGGACTCAAGGAAAACGTCATCATCGGTAAGCTCATCCCAGCCGGAACCGGCCTTCCTCAGTACCGCAACATCACCGTTGAGGGCACCGAAGAAGCTAAGGCTGAGCGCTACCCGAACCGCATCTGGGATAACCCGGTTGCGACCAACGAGTTTGCTGGCGACATTGACGCCACCAACCTCGCGTTCGCGTCGCTCGATGATTACTCCGAATCTGCACCCGCAGACGAGAAGTAAACAAAAAAGCATTTGACCCACCGGATACTCTTCGGGTAATCTTGGGTGAGCGTGTGCCAGGCACATGCTCCGCCCAAAGAGACTCGAAGATTCCGGTTGGGCCATGCAAAAACTTTTTCAAGCGCTAACCGCTTAGGTGTGTCTTGAGAAAACCTAAACAGCAACATCCGAGCAGATGCTCGGAACCTAACAAGGAGAAGTAGTGCCAACAATCTCGCAGTTGGTCCGAAAGGGACGCACGGCTAAGGTTTCAAAGACCAAGACCCCTGCGCTTAAGGCCAGCCCTCAGCGCCGCGGTGTCTGCACCCGTGTGTACACCACCACCCCGAAGAAGCCGAACTCGGCCCTTCGTAAGGTTGCGCGTGTCAAGCTCAGCAACGGTATCGAAGTCACCGCCTACATCCCGGGTGAAGGCCACAACCTTCAGGAGCACTCGATGGTGCTCGTGCGCGGTGGCCGTGTGAAAGACCTTCCGGGTGTTCGCTACAAGATCGTCCGCGGTGCACTAGACACCCAGGCAGTTAAGAACCGTAAGCAGGCTCGTAGCCAATACGGTGCAAAGAAGGGTAAGTAATGCCTCGCAAAGGTCCAGTAACCAAGCGTCCAGTTGTCGCCGACCCGGTATACGGTTCGCCAGTTGTTTCGCAGCTCGTCAACAAGATCCTTCTTGATGGCAAGAAGTCAATCGCAGAGTCCATCGTTTACGGTGCCCTCGACGGTGCAAAGACCAAGTCGGGTGCCGACCCAGTCGTATTGCTCAAGAAGGCTCTCGACAATGTTCGTCCAACCGTTGAGGTGCGTTCGCGCCGCGTCGGTGGTTCGACCTACCAGGTGCCAATCGAAGTGAAGGCACACCGTGCCAACACCCTCGCAATGCGCTGGCTGGTCACCTACTCGAAGGCTCGCCGCGAGAAGACCATGACCGAGCGACTGATGAACGAAATCCTCGATGCATCTAATGGCCTTGGCGCTGCTGTAAAGCGTCGCGAAGACACCCACAAGATGGCAGAGTCGAACAAGGCTTTCGCTCACTACCGCTGGTAAAAACTTTCGCATCCGCTCGTTAACTTGTTGTTTAGCGAGCGGATGTATTACTTAACTCAGTAAATACAAACTCAACGGAGGCAACCGTGGCACAAGACGTGCTCACCGACCTGAACAAGGTTCGCAACATCGGCATCATGGCGCACATTGACGCTGGTAAAACCACTACTACCGAGCGAATTTTGTTCTACACCGGTATCACCCACAAGATCGGTGAAGTGCACGATGGTGCAGCAACCATGGACTGGATGGAGCAGGAGCAGGAACGCGGTATTACCATTACCTCGGCTGCAACCACCTGTTTCTGGAACAAGAACCAGATCAACATCATCGACACCCCGGGACACGTGGACTTCACCGTTGAGGTAGAGCGTTCGCTTCGAGTTCTCGACGGTGCCGTTGCAGTGTTCGACGGTAAAGAAGGTGTTGAGCCTCAGTCTGAGACCGTATGGCGCCAAGCCGACAAGTACGACGTGCCTCGCATCTGTTTCGTAAACAAGATGGACAAGCTCGGTGCTGACTTCTACTTCACCGTAGACACCATCATCAACCGCCTCGGGGCCAAGCCACTCGTGATCCAGATTCCTATCGGCGCTGAGAACACCTTCGAAGGTGTCGTTGACATCGTAGAGATGCACGCCAAGACCTGGCGCGGAGACGTTGAGATGGGCGCTAAGTACGACATCGAACCGATCCCTGCCGACCTTCAGGAGAAGGCCGACCACTACCGCACCATTCTTCTAGAGACCGTTGCCGAAACCGACGAGGCTCTCATGGAGAAGTACTTCGCCGGCGAGGAGCTAACCGTTGCCGAGATCAAGGGTGCAATCCGCAAGCTAACCGTCAACAGCGACATCTACCCGATTCTTTGTGGCTCCGCCTTCAAGAACAAGGGTGTTCAGCCAATGCTTGACGCCGTCATCGACTACCTTCCATCGCCACTCGACGTTCCAGCCATCGTTGGCGCGAACCCAAACAACGAAGAAGAGAAGGTAATGCGAGAGCCTAAGGCAGACGGCCCATTTGCCGCCTTGGCCTTCAAGGTTATGACTCACCCCTTCTTCGGTCGTCTTACCTACATACGTGTTTACTCGGGTAAGGCAGACTCGGGTGCGCAGCTCGTGAACTCGACCAAGGGCAAGAAAGAGCGCATCGGCAAGATGTTCCAGATGCACGCCAACAAGGAAAACCCTGTTGACTTTGCAACCGCTGGCCACATCTACGCCGTAATCGGTCTGAAAGACACCACCACCGGAGACACCCTGTGCGACGGTGACAAGCCGGTCGTTCTAGAGTCGATGACCTTCCCTAAGCCTGTTATCTCGGTAGCTATTGAGCCGAAGACCAAGGGCGACCAGGAGAAGCTAGGTCTAGCCATTCAGAAGCTAGCCGAAGAAGACCCAACCTTCCGCGTTGAGCACGACCACGAGACCGGCCAGACCGTCATCTCGGGCATGGGCGAGCTTCACCTCGACATCCTTGTAGACCGTATGCGTCGCGAGTTCAAGGTTGAGGCAAACGTTGGTAAGCCACAGGTTGCCTACCGCGAGACACTGAAGCGTCCGGTCGACAAGTATGACTACACCCACAAGAAGCAAACCGGTGGTTCAGGTCAGTTCGCCAAGATTCAGATCAAGCTTGAGCCAATGGATGTTACCGAGGACAAGACTTATGAATTCGTGAACGCCGTAACCGGTGGTCGCGTTCCTCGTGAATACATCCCTTCGGTCGATGCTGGTATCCAAGATGCCATGCTCGTCGGAACCCTTGCCGGCTACCCAGTGGTAGGCGTAAAGGCAACTCTTCTTGATGGCGCTTACCACGACGTTGACTCGTCGGAAATGGCGTTCAAGATTGCTGGATCGATTGCTTACAAAGAAGCATCGCGTCTAGCTCAACCAACTCTGCTCGAGCCGCTAATGGCCGTCGAAGTTCGTACCCCAGAGGAATACATGGGTGACGTAATCGGCGACCTGAACTCGCGACGCGGTCAGATTCAGGCAATGGACGACGCCTCCGGCGTCAAGGTCGTTCGCGCCCTAGTTCCACTGTCAGAAATGTTCGGATACGTCGGTGACCTGCGCTCGAAGACTTCGGGTCGTGCGGTCTACTCGATGACCTTCGAGACCTACGCTGAGGTTCCTAAGGCTGTCGCTGACGAGATCGTTCAAAAGAACAAGGGAGAGTAAGTAGTTTCGGCTATTTGCTTTTTCTGACTAAAATAGAAATTCTGTAAACCCCCAAATCAAAAGGGCGTATTTGCGCCCGGAGATTTACTACGGATCCTGAGGAGGACCCACTAATGGCTAAGGCGAAATTCGAGCGCACCAAGCCGCACGTCAACATCGGAACCATCGGTCACGTTGACCACGGTAAGACGACTCTGACTGCGGCCATCACCAAGGTACTTCACGACAAGTACCCAAACCTGAACGCTTCATATGCGTTCGACCAGATTGACAACTCCCCAGAGGAGAAGCAGCGCGGTATTACCATCAACATTTCACACGTTGAGTACCAGACCGAGAAGCGCCACTACGCACACGTAGACGCTCCAGGCCACGCTGACTACATCAAGAACATGATCACCGGTGCTGCACAGATGGATGGCGCCATCCTTGTTGTTGCTGCAACCGATGGTCCTATGCCTCAGACCAAGGAGCACGTGCTCCTTGCTCGTCAGGTTGGCGTTCCTTACATCGTTGTTGCTCTAAACAAGAGCGACATGGTTGACGACGAAGAAATCCTCGACCTAGTTGAGATGGAAGTTCGTGAGCTTCTTTCGAAGTACGAGTTCCCAGGCGACGACGCACCTGTAATCCGAGTCTCGGCTCTAAAGGCACTTGAAGGCGACGCAACTTGGGGTCAGAGTGTTCTAGACCTCATGGACGCAGTGGACGAGAACGTTCCAGAGCCTGTTCGTGCACTAGACAAGCCATTCCTTATGCCTGTTGAAGACGTTTTCACCATCACTGGTCGTGGAACCGTTATCACCGGCAAGATCGAGCGTGGCCAGGTCAAGGTTAACGACGAAGTTGAAATCGTCGGTATCCGCGACAAGCAGAAGACCACCGTTACCGGAATCGAAATGTTCCGCAAGCTACTCGACTACGCAGAAGCTGGTGAGAACGTAGGTCTTCTTCTACGTGGAACCAAGCGTGAAGACGTGGAGCGCGGCCAGGTTGTTTGCAAGCCTGCTTCGATCACCCCACACACCGGCTTCGATGGCAACGTCTACATCCTTTCAAAGGATGAGGGTGGCCGTCACAACCCGTTCTACGCAAACTACCGTCCACAGTTCTACTTCCGTACCACTGACGTGACCGGTGTTATCACCCTTCCAGCAGGAACCGAAATGGTTATGCCAGGTGACACCACCGAGATGTCGGTCGAGCTGATTCAGCCGATCGCTATGGAAGAAGGTCTGCGCTTCGCGATTCGTGAAGGTGGCCGCACCGTAGGTGCCGGTACCGTTACCAAGATCACCAAGTAGTAGTTTCTAAAACTAGAGAGAACCCCCAGACTTCGGTCTGGGGGTTCTTCGTTTAAGCGTCGTGCCTTGATACCCTTTCACGGTGCCTCGCTCTCCAAAGACTCATCAGTCATTTGACTCCAACTTTGTCGACGGTCTTCGAGGCCTAAGCGCTTTGGCAGTAGCGGTATATCACACGATTCTTTACACCGGCTTGGCGGGCACCGCAGCCCTTGCGTTTCCTCAGATTTTCGCATTGGTGCGCAATGGGTTTCTAGGTGTGCCGATCTTCATCGTGCTATCCGGTTTCGTGCTCATGCTGCCGGTTGTTCGAAGTGGCGCGTATCGACTGCCCAAAGGCCTCAAGAATTTCATTTTCAGGCGATTTAGAAGAATCGTTCCGCCCTACTGGGTGGCTCTCATCCTCAGCATCACGCTTATCGCACTGGTGCCGGTTATGCGGGTTCAATCGGGTACGCAGTGGGACAACAAGATTCCCATAACCACAGATGATGTTGTTGGTCACTTCCTGCTGATTCAGAACTTTCTTGGCGGCATTACCAAGATCAACGGACCAATGTGGTCAGTTTCGATCGAGTGGCAGATTTACTTTCTAATGCCACTGATGTTGCTGCCGCTCTGGCGGAGGTTTGGCGCTTGGTTCACGATCTCCGTAGTGGCTGCGCTCAGCCTGGCACCTTCGGCTCTCATCGCGGTTCACGAGTTGACCGGTCGGTTCGATGTGCTCGTGCCGCTGGCCAAAGCCTACGCGCGCCAGCATCCTTGGTTTGTTCTTCTATTTGCTTTGGGTATGGTTGCCGCGGAATTGGCTGGAAACCCAGAGGTTCGAGCCAAGTGGCTTTGGTTGCCGACTCTGGTGGTTGGCGCTTTCGTTTATCTCTGGGCAGACTTTGCTCAGGCAAATCGGGCGGTCAGCGAAACCCTGGTGGGAGTCGCCATCGCGCTTTTGTTGGTTTGGCTTGCCAAAAACACCTCGGCGGCAACATCCCGGCTGCTCTCTTCGGCACCACTAGTGCGACTGGGCGGAATGTCATATTCCATCTACCTGATTCACAGCCCCCTGCTGGCTCTGGGCAACATGATTACTTTGCCCATCGGCCTGCAACCCGGTGCACAACTTGCTCTGATGTACTTCGTGGTTCTTCCACTGGCCCTCTTAGCTTCCTGGATGTTCCACCTGTTGGTCGAGCGTCACTTCATGACCGCGCACCAAAGCGAACTGCGCTCCGCCAGAACCTAAGTCTTAGAGGTTTTGCCCCGGATTGTGCTGCCAAGCCAGCTCGAAACCGACCTTCGACAGAGTTTCCTCGGCCACGGAGATTTTTGACACCGGAACCACTGGCACGACTTGTTCGATCACAAAAGTCAGTCTAAAAACAATTTGCATTGGCACGTGACATCCCCGTAGACTAGACAAGTTCTTGAGACGTCGTGCAATCTGCACGAACCACTCTTGGCGCAGTGAACAGTGAAGCTGGTCCGGCCGGAGCGCGAACAGAAACTTATTCGACTAACGCACCTGCGTTTCGTGTTGCAAGACACGACACGCCCGACTGCGTGGGTCGGAGACGCAATACCCCCAGCAATGGGTTTTGACAGATAAACAGTGGTGCAACAGAAGTAGTGCTACTAAACGTGCCCGCGGCAAATGCCGAGGGCGTGAACGAGAGTGAGTCAGCATGGCGGCACAGAAGATCCGCATTCGACTTAAGTCGTACGACCACGAGGTCATCGACTCGTCCGCACGCAAGATCGTTGACACGGTCACCCGCGCCGGCGCAACCGTAGTAGGTCCAGTACCTCTACCAACCGAGAAGAACGTGATCGCCGTGATCCGCTCTCCTCACAAGTACAAGGACAGCCGCGAGCACTTCGAGATGCGCACCCACAAGCGTGTTATCGACATCATCGACCCGACCCCTAAGGCCGTGGATTCGTTGATGCGTCTCGACCTGCCAGCAGACGTCAACATCGAGATCAAGCTCTAAGGAACCTAATGGCTACCGAAAATAGAACAGTCAAGGGACTGCTGGGCAAGAAGCTCGGCATGACCCAGGTCTGGGACGAGAACAACCGTCTTATCCCAGTAACCGTGGTCGAGGCCGGCTCAAACGTCGTCACCCAGATCAAAAACGCCGAAACCGATGGCTACACCGCCATTCAGGTTGCATACGGTGCAATCGACCCACGCAAGGTAAACCAGCCAATCGGCGGTCACTTTGCGGCAGCTGGAGTTAACCCGCGTCGCTTCATCGCCGAAATTCGCACCGCGGACGCAGCTTCTTACGAAGTTGGCCAGGAGCTCGGTGTCGAGGTTCTCGAAGTTGGCTCAAAGGTCGACGTCGTAGGCACCTCAAAGGGTAAGGGCTTCGCCGGTCACATGAAGCGCCACGGATTCCACGGTGTAGGTGCATCGCACGGTGCTCACCGAAACCACCGCAAGCCAGGATCGATTGGTATGTCTTCGACCCCGGGCCGCGTGTTCCGTGGAAAGAAGATGGCGGGTCGCATGGGTGGAGACCGCGTCACCACACTAAACCTCGTACTTCACTCGGTAGATCTCGAAAAGGGTCTACTGCTCATCAAGGGTGCAGTTCCTGGTCCTAAGGGTCAGCTCGTATTCGTTCGCAACGCAGTGAAGGGAGCGTAAACCAAATGGCAGAAACCACCAAGGTTGACGTTCTAGACGTTCAGGGCAAGAAGGCCGGCTCGGTCGACCTTCCAGGAGACCTATTCGACGTCCAGGCCAACGTTCCTCTAATCCACCAGGTAGTTGTTGCCCAGCAGGCAGCAGCACGCCAGGGCACCCAGTCTGCAAAGACTCGCGGTGAAGTTAGCGGTGCCGGTCGCAAGCCGTTCAAGCAGAAGGGAACCGGTCGTGCTCGTCAGGGTTCGATCCGCGCTCCACAGATGCGCGGCGGTGGCATGGTTCACGCTGTGAAGCCACGCGACTACTCGCAGCGCACCCCAAAGAAGATGATCGCTGCCGCAATCAAGGGAGCTCTCTCCGACCGCGCACGCAACGGACGTCTTCACGTCATCAACGAATTCGCGATCGGTTCGGCTCCGTCGACCAAGGCTGCCGCAAGCATCCTTGCTCAACTAACCAACCACCGCAACGTTCTTGTGGTTCTTGACCGCAACGATGACACCAGCTACAAGAGCTTGCGCAACCTACAGAGCGTTCACGTTCTACCGGTTGACCAGCTAAACGCCTATGACATTCTGTTGAGCGACGACCTGGTCTTCACCAAGTCGGCACTCGACGCATACATCGCAGGACCAGCCAAGGGTGCGTCGGCTAAAGCCGTAGCAACCTCTGGCGAAGCTGCAGAGGAGGCATAAAGATGGTCGCCATCAACAAGAACCCGCACGACGTCATCATCAAACCGATCGTGTCTGAAAAGAGCTACAGCCTGATCGACGAAGGTAAGTACACCTTCGAGGTCGACCCACGTTCAAACAAGACCGAGATCAAGCAGGCCATCGAGTCGATCTTCAAAGTGAAGGTTGCTTCGGTCAACACGCTAAACCGTGTTGGCAAGGTCAAGCGCACTCGCGTCGGCCTTGGAAAGCGCAAAGACACCAAGCGCGCCATCGTCACCCTTAAGTCCGGTTCAATCGACATCTTCACCAACGTCGGCTAAGCGGAAGTAGAGAAAGCAAAAAATGGCTATTCGCAAATACAAGCCCACGACCCCTGGTCGTCGAGGCTCGTCGGTCTCGGACTTTGCCGAGATCACTCGCTCGACTCCTGAGAAGTCGCTGCTGCGTCCACTACCGAAGACCGGTGGCCGTAACTCGGCTGGTCGCATCACCACCCGCCACATCGGTGGAGGTCACAAGCGCCAGTACCGTGTTATCGACTTCCGTCGTCACGACAAGGATGGCGTTCCGGCAACCGTCGCTCACATCGAGTACGACCCGAACCGCACCGCGCGCATCGCGTTGCTTCACTTCATCGATGGCACCAAGCGTTACATCATCGCCCCGAACAAGCTAAAGCAGGGCGACCGTATCGAGCAGGGCCCATCGGCTGACATCAAGCCAGGCAACAACTTGCCACTCAAGAACATCCCAGTCGGTACCGTAATCCACGCAATCGAACTCAAGCCAGGCGGTGGAGCTAAGCTCGCCCGTTCGGCCGGTGCTTCGATCCGCTTGGTTGCAAAAGATGGCGACAACGCTCAGCTGCGTCTGCCTTCAGGCGAAATCCGCAACGTGGATTCTCGCTGCCGCGCAACCATCGGCGAAGTCGGCAATGCCGAGCAGTCGAACATCAACTGGGGTAAGGCTGGCCGTATGCGCTGGAAGGGCATTCGCCCAACCGTGCGTGGTGTTGCCATGAACCCAGTCGACCACCCACACGGTGGTGGTGAGGGTAAGACCTCGGGTGGACGTCACCCTGTAACCCCTTGGGGTCAGGCTGAAGGTCGCACTCGTAAGCCGAACCTGCCAAGCGACAAGATGATTGTCCGTCGTCGTCCATCCGGCAAGCAGCGTTAGTAGGAGCCTGAAAATATGCCAAGAAGTCTAAAAAAGGGTCCATTCGTTGACGACCACCTGTTCCAGAAGGTTGTCAAGCAAAACGAGGCCAACACCAAGAACGTGATCAAGACCTGGTCGCGCCGTTCGATGATCGTTCCGGCCATGCTGGGTCACACCATCGCGGTTCACGACGGTCGCAAGCACGTGCCTGTATTCGTTAGCGAGACCATGGTTGGTCACAAGCTTGGCGAATTCGCACCTACCCGCACCTTCCGTGGTCACGTGAAGGATGACAGAAAGGGCAAGCGCAAATAATGCAAGCTCTAGCGAAAATCAAGCACATCCGCGTAACCCCGATGAAGGCACGTCGTGTCGTCAACCTGATCCGCGGCAAGCAGGCCACCGAGGCGCTAGCCATCCTGAAGTTCGCACCTCAGGCTGCAAGCGAGCCAATCTACAAGTTGGTTCACGCCGCAATGGCAAACGCCAAGGTCAAGGCAGA
>Ga0214921_10011667_pt1 | contig 10635 bp, 9 predicted proteins | sample LL1505_MetaG_FD_177992 | JGI IMG/M metagenome (GOLD analysis project Ga0214921, IMG submission 177992) | Freshwater microbial communities from Lake Lanier, Atlanta, Georgia, United States - LL-1505 | ecosystem: Environmental > Aquatic > Freshwater > Lake | place: USA: Georgia | collected 2015-05-28
AGCTTGGAGGCTGCAAAAAACGATTTAGAGCCTCCGCGCATCAGCTCGCGGCAGGCGTCCAAGTCGTAGGCCTTGGGAACAGCAAGGCGATGATTTTCAGGCAAAGCTTGTGACATCGGGCACCACCTCTTGTAGCATTTTTGCGGACATCAACACACTGGGCACTCCCGCACCGGGCTGGCTGCTGGCGCCGACGATGAACAAACCTTGCACGTCTTCAGACCGGTTGTGCGGCCGAAACCAAGCGCTTTGCGTGAGGATGGGCTCCAGCCCAAAACCTGCGCCTTTATAGGACCACAAACGATCCTGAAAATCTTGCGGCGTGGTCACTTTAGAAGACACCACATGCTGCTTCAAATTGGGCAGCACGCTCTCTTGCAGCGCGGTGGCTATCGCGTCACGGTATTGCTCGGTCACCGCGGCCCAGTCGGTGCCGCTACTGAGGTTGGGCACGACGGACAGCGCATAAAAACTATCGCATCCGGGCGGGGCCAACGACGGGTCGGTGGCGGTGGGCCGGTACAAATACAGGCTGAAGTCTTTGGACAGCGTGTGGTTTTTAAAAATGTCCTGCAGCAAGCCTTTGTAGCGCGGGCCTAGCACCATCATGTGGTGCGGCACATCGTGGTACTGGCGGTCGGTACCAAAGTACCAAACAAATAGGCCGGACGAATACTTACCTTTCGCAATCCGCTTGTCCGTCCAATGTTTGCGGTGTTGTGGCTCCACCAAATGGCGGTAGGTCCAGGCCGCGTCGCCATTGCTCACCACGATATCGGCGGGGATAAATTCGCCGCTAGCCAGCTCTACACCCTTGGCACGGCCGCCCTCGACGCGTATGCGGGTAACCGGTGTGTTGTAGCGAATAGGTACATTGCGCGCCTGCAGCAAATTCACCAGTTCACGCACGATGGCACCGGTGCCGCCCATGGCCGAATGCACGCCCCAGCGGCGCTCCAGCGCATGGATGAGCGCATACACGCAAGTGACCGAATACGGATTGCCGCCGATGAGCAGTGGATGAAAGCTCATGACGATACGCAGCTTGGGGTGCTTGATGTGCTGCGCGACCAGGCTGTAAATCGAGCGCCAGGCTTGCATACGCGCCAAGTTGGGCATGGCTTTGACCACATCGCCCAGCGTCTCAAAAGGAATCATGCCCAGCTCTTGAAAGCCGAGTTGAAAGCAACGCTCGGAGGCTTGCATCAAGTCTTTGAAGCCTTGCACGTCGTCGGGACTGAGCGCGGCAATTTGGTCGAGCATGGACTCGTCGTCATTGCTGTAGTCAAAGTGTGTGCCGTCGTCAAAGCGGATGCGATAGAACGGCGCCATTAGCCGCAAGTCCACATGGTCTTGCATGCGCTTGCCGCACAGGGTGAACAACTCTTCGATGAGGTGCGGCAAGGTAATGATGGTGGGGCCAGCGTCAAAGGTAAACCCGTCTTGCTTGTGCACATAGGCGCGGCCACCGGGCGCGTCTAGCTTTTCCAACATCTGCACGCGGTAGCCCTTAACCGACAAACGTATGGCTGCAGCCAAGCCGCCAAAGCCGGTGCCTATAACGATGGCGGTGGGTACGCGGCCAGCCGGGTAGTAGGTGCCGCCGCCGGCATCAGCCCCGGTGCGCCCGTCAATGGATCTGAAATAGTTTGTCATGCTTGTCCAAAGTGGGCGCCATCACAGGTGCAGCGTGGGCATCGAAGACATCGGAGGCGGCTTCGCCTTTTTTCTTACGCAAAGCCCAGCGCCACAAGGCGGTGGTGTCCAGCGGGAGCACTAGCATGAGGTGCTCCAAAATCGCCAAGGCGAGCATGGTGCCAACCAGCACGGCGCCCACCGCTTGGGCCTGGCCAACTAAGGGACTAGACGCATAGGCCACCAGCCACCACAGACAGACGCTGGCCAAGGCCACCGCGAAGGGGAAGAAAGCGTTGAAGCGGCGACGGCGAAAGAAACTCTCCAAGTAGGCCAGATGCGCGGGCAAAAATTCTTCGCTTAGGTTGCGCACACCAAAAAACAGATTGAGCTTGGCACTGGTGCGCATGATCCACAACACCAGATAGGTGCCAGTGCCGACTTGGTTGGGTGCATCCCACGTAATGGCGACGACCGCACAGCCAACCAACAAAATGGCTAGCTCATGCCACAGTACAGCGCGCAAGGATTGCACAAAGCGTGGCCAACCGACTGCACCTGGTGGTAGCGCGGTAGTGCGCGGGCCGGTGATCCAACCGGTAAGAAAACTCAACTCGCTCCAACCCCAGGCCAAGAGTGCGCAGGTAAATGCGCAATAGGCACCAGCCACTCCCGTTTGCTGCGCGGTATGGGCCAGCCCCACCAGGGACGCGATGCCTAGCAATGACGATAAAACCTGACTCAGCGCCACCGTCGAACGCGACATACGGTTGAGCAAGATGACGATACCGGTGCTAAACCACCAGATAAATATTGCAAATCCGAGCGCGACAGAAGCATCGTTCATCCGCAGCTTTCTTGGTGCTTAGCGAGCAGGCCTTACCAAGCCGGGACCATGCGTACTTGCGTGGGCAGGCTGTGGTGTTGCACCGGCATAAAGTACAGGCGCACAAAAGTTGCTGCACCCGATACCGCCCAGCGTGCGCGCTGCAAAGCACCGACCAAGCCACCACGCGCTTTGGCTTTATCCATTTGGGTTTGCACATGAAACAAATGTGCAAGCCCTTCGCGAAAGACCGGATTGTCGATGTCCAGACTCACTGGGAATACCTGGCGCGTGATCTCGTTGGTGATACGGAACACTTCGTAATCGTAGGTGGTGGACTCCAGGCCCATTTCATGGTGCAGCATGGGTCGGCAGTGGTCACGCACGTACATGGTGGCATACACCGCCAGCAAGAAAAAGCGGATCCAATACACATTGCCGCCGCGCAACAAGTGCGGGTTGGCGCGCATGATCAGCGCAAAGGATTCACCGTGGCGAAATTCGTCATTGCACCAACGCTCAAACCAATGAAAGATAGGGTGAAAACGTTTATCCGGATTTCTTTCCAGTTGGCGAAAGATGGTGATGTAGCGTGCATAACCAATTTTTTCGGACAGGTAGGTCGCATAAAAAATGTACTTGGGCTTGAAGTAGGTGTAGGCCTTGGTGCGCTTTAAATCGCCTAGATCAATACCTAAGCCGAAGTCTTTGAGCGACTGGTTGATAAAGCTGGCATGGCGCGATTCGTCGCGGGCCATGTAGCGCATCAACTGTTTGATGTCTGGGTTTTCGACGTTTTTGAAAATCTCGTTGTACAAAATACAACCCGAAAATTCGGAGGTCAAAGACGAGATCAGAAACTCTAAAAACTCTTGGCGCATCTCCGGACTGACTTGCGAAAAACGCTCGGCTACTTCTTTGGCAAATTCGGGGGTGCGCTGAAAATGGTCGTGGTTGTTATCGCCCTCGTACTCGGCCATCATCGCGTCCCACTCGGCACGCATAGGGGATACGTCTAAACGGTCCATGGCGGCAAAGTCTGTGGTGTAAAAGCGCGGACTGAGCATGGTGCTCTCCACGGCTTTTTGGGAGGCTTTTTCCGCCGAGTCGATGGTCGGGGTCGCTTGCATGCAATTGCTCCAAGTCAGAGTTATATTTATTCAGGCTGCATCGCCAAAAAGCGGGCGAATTCAGCGGTATTGGTCGGTCCAAATGATTCTAGATCGACACGTTGGCCCGTCGTGGGATCCATCAAAGTGACCCGGCCATCGACACGGGCAATCAGGTCAAAGGGTTTGTCCGAGCCGATACCGCGTGCATGGCGCTCGCGCGTGAGGGCGCGTAAGGCGCCGCGCACAAAACCTTGCTCGCCATGGAGCACCGTGAGCTTCTCGCCGGTCAAGCCATCAGCCACCAGCACACTATGGTCTTTCTGATCTTGGAACAACAAGGAACGCTGCACCGTAGGCGCCGCCGCAAGCTGGTCCGGGCCGTTGCCGGTGATACGGATAAGGCCGACCGAAATCAAGGAAAAAGCAATAATGCCGCCGGCGCAGTACAGCACCCATTGGGGGAAGCTGTCCGGTGGGGTGTTGGCGGGCTTTGCGGCCAAGGTATAGCTATTCATAGGAGGCTCACTTGCAGTGCTGGGCGAGCGTACTGACCCGCGCTATCTTGCAACGCCGGTTTGGCTTGCATGCCAGTGGCTTGCGACCAGGCATCGCGCAGCTGGACGGCTACAGTTTGCACATCGGCAATGGCGCGCAGCGTTGGCTCGGGCTGCTTGATGCGCCAAGGGCGTACGCTGGGCCACAAGTGCACCCAGGCAATACGGTCATCGCCATGCAGCGCCAGGCTGATGTCACCACAGCCGCTATCCAGGCTGCGCACATCTGCTGCTGCGATTCGCTTAAAGGGCAGATTAAAGGTCACCGTCAGCACAATACCAAGACGCATCACGATACGCTTATTGGTCACCGTATAAACGGTAGTGCGCGCTGTCATCCAGGCTAGGGTCCACACGCACAGCAGTCCGGTAAGCGAGAGCGGGACAATCCACTTCACCGAGCGCAGTAGCGCCATAGCATCTGCCCCAGACTCTAGCGCTGGCCATGCACAAGCGAGCACCAACAAACCGAAGTACAAGACCAATTTGCGGGTGTGAAAAGCCGAGGCCGCTAGGGCGCGTACGTCTGGCGAGCCCTGCCAGACGATGTGCTCGTCTGACGGCAAACGCTCGGGCAGTCCGTACTGCGGTTCGAACTCGTATTCGTGGCCGAGGCTTTCTACAGTCATGGTCTTTCCTTTACAGTCTGCAAGAGGAGCGCGGGGGAATTAAATCAGCGGTTCACTGCGGCTGGCGTCCGCAAACAAAGTACCGCCGCCGTAATAGGCGCTGATTTTTTCTTCTTCTAGTTTGGTAACTTCGTGCGGGTTACGTAGCACTGGCACCGCCGCGAAATGGCGTGCGTAGATGGCATGCACTTCTACTTGGTTACGGCGCACTTGCGCAAACGGTATCGGCAATAAGACCGTGCGGCCACCGGCGATTTCCACTTCCAAGTAGCGGAACATCATTTCGGCCGAGTCGATCCAAATATCTTTGACCGTGCCGCCCTGCTTGCCGTCGCCGCCCATGACCGGCAAGCCGCGCGGATCCACGTCTTGCTTTGCAACTGAGTACGCAGTCGCTACACGAAGGGGCTGCAGCAAAGGCTTTCCGTCTAAGCTGCGCTCCGGTACGTCTTCACGCATGGACCAGGCACCCGGACCTACGCCCGATGTCATGGCGTCGCCCGTGGGCTCTATGGGTGAACCCGAACCCATGCCGGTTGAGACTCCATGGACGGGCGGCTCTTTGCGGCTGAGGTCGGGCACAGTGATGCTATGGCCATCTGCAAGCAAAAAAGTCTTGGACTCTGGAATGGGAAAGCCCTTGATCACGGCCCGTCCATTGCTTCCGGACTCCATAGGGTAGCCCTCGCGGTGACCTTCTTGTACGAGGTAATAAATAAGACCGGCGAAAAAGACCCAAAACACATAAAGCAGTATTTGGGCTAGATCGACGTAGCCAGTGATATTTCCGACAGTTTGCATGGCGACTTCTCCTTCAATGACGACTAGGTACGTAACTCGGTCAAGCCGAGGGGGGGCGGGACTACGGGCGATAACACCGAGCTGCGCTTAACCAGGGGGCCAATGGCAATCAAGGTGATAAACAGGAACAACATTTCGACGTGGTACACCACGCTATAGGCAAGGGATGGGTCGGTCATGGTGGGGCCCCACGCGCCGTGGCTGACCATGCCACTCACACCATCACGCAATGCGCCACCAAAAAACATGGCAATACCGGCGGCTGCGGACTGCACCGCACCCCACGCACCCAAGGCCATACCGATGAACTGGCCTTCCATACGCATGGCGGTAAACAAAGTGCCCACCGCAAACAGACCGCCACCAAAACCAATGCCCAAGGCACCCAGGCGGAACAGCCAACCAGCATCGAGCGGCGCAGACAAAATCACGGCGGAAAAAGCAGGCAGTCCTGCCAAGGTTCCATAGGCGGCCAAGCGCATCGGGTCTATGCCTTTGGCCAACCGACGCCCCGAAAAATAAAAGCCCAGCAAGCCGCCTGCCGCCAGCATGGCGGTGAGCGCACTGGTGGCACCCACGCTGAGCTTGAGGATTTCGCCGCCATAAGGCTCCAGCACAATGTCCTGCATATTGAAAGCCGTAGTGCCCAAGGCGGTGGCCCATAAAAAGCGGCGTGCCTTAGGCAGCGCGATGAACTGCATCCATACGGCTTTGAACTTGGGCTGTACTTGGTTTTTGAGTGCGGCAGCGCGCTGCGGGTTACGCGGTTCTTGCTTCCACAGCGCAATGGCATTGAGCACCAAGACCACCAAGGCACTGCCCTGCACCACTTGCACCAAATGCTCGGGCGTGAACTGCGCCAGTAGCACGCTAAAAACCAAACTACCGCTCACCGCGCCCACTAGCAGCATGGTGTAGAGCAGCGCCACCACGCGGGGGCGGGTTTCTTCACTGGCTTGGTCGGTGGCCAAGGCCAGCCCGGCGGTTTGCGAGGTTTGCAGACCCGCGCCGACCAACAAGAACGCCATACCCGCTGCGGCTTGGCCCACAAAATCGGGTACCGGCACCTGGCCACGCCCGGACAAAACCAAAAGCGCAAACGGCATGATGGCCAGGCCCACAAACTGAATCAGCGTACCACCCCACATATAGGGAACACGCTTCCAGCCAAAGGCCGATACATGTACATCCGACTGAAAACCCGTAACCGCCCGAAACGGCGCAACAACCAAAGGCAAGGCTAGCATCAAAGACACCAGCCAAGCCGGTACGCCAAGTTCAACAATCATCACGCGGTTGAGCGTGCCGATCATCAGGGCCGTAGTTATGCCCATGGTGAACTTAAATAGCGTTAGGCGAAGCAAACGCGACAAGGGCAAACCTGCGCTTGCCACGTCGGCAAACGGCAGCCAGCTGGCCGGCATTTGCTTGGCGTATTTGGCAAAGGTCTTGGCTCTCATGCGCGCAGCCACTCCATGGCTTGGGATTTGTAAAAGCCGCTGGACACGCGCTGGGTGCGGGCGCAAGCCCAGCCGTCCAAAGCGCCATGCGTTTTCATCAGACGTGCGATGCGCTCTTGCGCCATGGGCTCCAGCCAGGGCGCGCGGTCACCGCGAGGAAATAAGCGACCCACCGAAATCATGGCCGCCAGCAGCGGGGTGCGCGGCGCGAAAGTAAACACGATGGAGCCGCTGGTGCGTTCAGCCAACTGCGCGAGCGCATGCACCGCGTCATCGATTTGGTAGTGGATGATGGAGTCCATGGCCACCACATGATCGAAGTGACCCAATGCAGGGTCCAGCATGTCGCCGCTGTGAAACTCCACCAGATGCGCCACATCCTGCGGGATACGTTCACGCGCCAGATGGACCAGGGTGGGCGACAAGTCAATGGCCACCACATGGGCGCCACGGCGCGCTGCTTCCACCGCAAGCGCGCCGGTGCCGCAACCGGCATCCAATATGCGCTTACCGTGCAAGTCTTCACTTAGCCAGGACAGCAGGGTGGCGCGCATCTGATCGCGCCCGGCCCGCACGGTGGCGCGGATGCGACCCACCGGCGCGTCCGAGGTCAGCGTGGCCCAAGCCGCAGCGGCGGTGCGATCGAAATAGTTTTCGATCTGGCCACGGCGTTCCTGGTAGGTCGCGTTGTTCATAGTATGTGCCTCAATCAAAACCCAACAGGTCAAAAATGTCGCGGTCTTTCATGGGCACGGCGTTGTAGCTCTCGCCGCCCAGCCACATACTGGCAGCTAAACGCATGTATTCTTTTTGCACCGCTTCGAGTTCGGGCGAATACTCCATCTCGAAAAGCGTAGATTTTTTGAGGCGGCTGCGACGAATCACGTCCAGGTCCGGGAAGTGGGCCGCCAGCTTGAGGCCGATACGGTCGTTGTATTTATCAATCTGGTCGGTGGCTGCGCTGCGGTTGGCAATCACGCCGCCTAAGCGCACGTTGTAGTTTTTGGCTTTGGCGCCAATAGCTTGCACGATGCGGTTCATCGCGAAGATGGAGTCAAAGTCGTTGGCCGTGACGATCATGGCGCGATCGGCATGTTGCAAAGGTGCTGCAAAACCGCCGCACACCACATCGCCCAGCACATCAAAAATCACGACATCGGTGTCTTCGAGCAAGTGGTGCTCTTTGAGGAGTTTGACCGTTTGCCCCACCACATAGCCGCCGCAGCCGGTACCGGCGGGTGGGCCACCGGCTTCGACGCACATGACGCCGTTGTAGCCTTCAAACACAAAGTCCTCCACGCGCAGTTCTTCGGCATGGAAGTCCACGGTTTCGAGCACGTCAATCACCGTGGGCAACATTTTCTTGGTGAGCGTGAAGGTGCTGTCGTGCTTGGGGTCGCAGCCAATTTGCAACACCCGCTTGCCCATTTTGGAAAATGCGGCCGATAAATTAGAGGAAGTCGTACTTTTGCCGATACCGCCTTTGCCATAAATGGCAAACACTTTGGCGTTACCGATCTTCACATTCGGGTCGAGCTGCACTTGCAGGCTGCCCTCGCCGTCCAAGCGCGTGTTGCGCTTTACCGTGGGGAATGGCAATGTTTCAACAGTCATGCGTTAGCTCCTTCGTATACGCCTTCAAGGCGATCTTCTAATTCTTCACTGGCGTTGCGCAACGCCTGCAAAGTCGCTTCATCCGGTTGCCAGTAGTTGCGCTCCGATGCTTCTAGCAATCGGTTCGCTACTCGGGCAGAGGCCGTCGGATTGAGTTTGGCAAGACGCTCGCGCATCTGCGGGTCGAGCATGAATGTCTCGGACAATTGTTTGTACACCCAAGGCTGCACTTGGCCGGTGGTGGCCGACCAGCCCATGGTGTTGGTCACATGCACTTCAATCTGGCGCACGCCTTCGTAGCCGTGCTCCAACATGCCTTCATACCACTTGGGGTTGAGCATGCGGGTACGGGTTTCAATAGAGACTTGCTCGCGCAGCGAACGTACAGCGGCATTGCCCTTGGTTTGGTCGCCGATATAAACAGGCGGCGTCTTACCGCCTTGGGCGACTTTCACGGCTTGGGTGATGCCACCCAGGGTGTCGAAATAATTGTCTACGGTGGTCACGCCCAGTTCCACCGAGTCCAGATTTTGGTAGGTGAGCTGCACATCAGCCAATGCGGTTTGTAAGAGCGCGGTTTGTTGCACGGCACGGCCGGTGCGACCATAGGCAAAGCCTTTGCGGCGCTTGTAGGTCTCAGCCAATTCGCCTTCGTCACTCCAGCGGCTGCTCTCGACCAGGTTGTTGACGTTGGACCCATACGCGCCTTCGGCATTGCCATACACACGCAAGGCGGCAATTTCCAAGGTGCAGCCGTGCTCTTGCTGGTAGGCCAGCGAATGCTTGCGAATCCAGTTCAGCTCCAGCGGCTCATCGGCGCTGGCGGCCAGGAAAGCGGCCTCGGCAAGTAACTTGATTTGCAAAGGCATGAGGTCGCGGAAGATGCCCGAGAGGGTGATGACCACGTCGATACGCGGACGGCCCAATTCGGCCAGCGGGATCAGGCTGGCACCTGCGATGCGGCCGTAGCTGTCAAAGCGCGGCAATGCGCCCATCAGCGCCAGGGCTTGTGCAATCGGTGCGCCTTCGTTTTTCAGGTTGTCGCTACCCCAGAGCACCATAGCAACCGATTCGGGCAGCGGGTTGCCATCGGCGCAGTGGCGCTCAATCAGCAGTTGCGCTTGGGCTTTGCCATCGCGCACTGCTATCGCGCTGGGGATACGGAAAGGATCAAAGCCGTGGATATTGCGACCCGTGGGCAACACTGCCGGTGTGCGCAAAATATCGCCGCCAGGCGCGGGGCGGATGTAGCGTGCATCCAAGGCACGCAGCATGGCGGGCACCTCGGTATCGACGGCCATCAAGGCTTGTGGCTCCACCAATGCGCGCAGGGCGTCCAAGCTCTCGTGGTTAGGCGGCAAACCGGCAGCGACCAAGGCGCGCTCGGGCGTCTGCCCTTGCACCAAAGCCTCGACCGCGAGGCGATCAATTTGCACGCCGTGGTTGGCATCGGCCATGGCCAGCAACATATCAACGCGCTGTGCGGCGCTAGGCGCGCGACCGGCCACATGCAGACCGTGTGGGATGAGCGTGTATTCCAACTCCAAGATATCTTGGGACAAGCGCAGTACCTGCTGGTCCAGCGCTTGGCCCATGGCGGTATCCCAAATGGGTTCGGGGCTGACCAAATCCAACTCCGCTGCTTGCGCTTGGATGACCACCGCCAAAGCAGCACGCTCGGTGTTGCCTGGCTCCAGGCTGCGCCAGCGCTCTAGCGAGGCTTTGAGATCGTTCAGGCCTTTGTACAAACCAGCTTGGGCAATCGGCGGCGTGAGGTAGCTAATGAGCGTGGCGCCGGAACGGCGTTTGGCGATAGCGCCTTCGGATGGATTATTGGAGGCATACAAATACACATTGGGCAGGTCGTCGATCAAGCGATCGGGCCAGCAGCTGCCGCTCATACCGGTTTGCTTGCCAGGCATGAATTCGAGCGCGCCATGGGTGCCGAAGTGCAGCACTGCATGGGCCTTAAAGTCTTCGCGCAGGTAGCGGTAAAACGCCGAG
>Ga0214921_10011669_pt1 | contig 10634 bp, 12 predicted proteins | sample LL1505_MetaG_FD_177992 | JGI IMG/M metagenome (GOLD analysis project Ga0214921, IMG submission 177992) | Freshwater microbial communities from Lake Lanier, Atlanta, Georgia, United States - LL-1505 | ecosystem: Environmental > Aquatic > Freshwater > Lake | place: USA: Georgia | collected...
AAGTACTTTGGGGATAAAGATGGGGCTTGGTGTGGATGGTTTCATCAAATGGGAAGGGTCTTAATCTATTCGCTATAATAGCGTCTATTCCCTGATAGCTCAGTCGGTAGAGCGACGGACTGTTAACTTCCAGTAAACAGTTTTTTTCAAAATATAAATCCTCAAAAACCTTATTTTATAAGCCTTTGCAGGCGGTTTTTAATGCGGTTTATCAATAGCACAGTTATTACACAGTTAATATATCGGTCGCTCAAACAAAAATATATGATCATAGAGCACTAAAGGTATCAAAAAGATACCCTTAAAAATGAAGACTAATGCCGCCTTTTTGCAATAATGCTCTAGTCCTAAATAAAAAGTCGAACCCATCAGCAACGGATTGATCAACCGATAAACATTCGCCGTAACGTTGGGGAGCATGTGACTCAACAACCTTAATTTACATTTTTAAGGCTAAGTCACAAAATATCTTTAAAGTTTACTCGGTTGGTATTAAATACTTAATTCGAGCATCATGCTTATCATAATCAACTTTTACAAACTGATCCTTTCGTAATGATTTAATCATCTTATGAATTAAAGCCGGTGAGGCAATACCGGCTATATGCATCAAGTCTACTGTTTAGTGGGAGATCCTTGAAGATGGTGATTTGGAATAGCGCGTAAAGCACGCCATTTCAATGGGTGAAGGTTATTCGCATCCCGAAGCCTATCGAGCTCATTGGCAAAATCTAGGTTTCTAGATTTTTGTTTTAAATTGAACGCGATCATATTTAAAAATTTTGAGTTAATTTATTTCTAATCAATAAACCACTTATCTGACATTAAATTTTTTAAAGGTTCAGATAATTCATAAACGCTCGATACTGCTAAATCAATATCAAATGGCTTATTTTCTTTCTTTGCTCTGAGCTCTAATCTTTCTCGATGAAACTCCAAAACATCTTTTGTAAACGGCATTTTTCCTGGATCAAATATTCTGAGTAATCCATCTACATCGCGCGCTGGCATTACTTGGCTTTTGACCCATTTATTTGGTGACCATGGAATGTCTAAAACACCAGCTTCAAACGCCCTAACCGTGCCAATTGCCACATCCCCATCCCCCATCTCAAGTATCTTATTCATTATGGGGCGGACTTCTCTTTTAATTAGATCAACCTCAGACTGAAACTCTGGCATCGAATCTAAACGAATATTTCTGGCAAGATAAATTGCCATTCTTGTCATTCGAAGCCCTTCAGCATTTGCTTTAGGGGTTGGAATACCAAACGCCTCATGCAAGGTTTTAGTTGTTACGGAAGTGGCTCCAGAAATTGCCGCAAGAGTTCCGCCGTAACTGACCATAGCCGCAGCTTGAGCCTCATCATGTGGCCATGCCCCCATCCAATGCAGTAATGTTACGGGTGTAAATACATCATTGTGACCTTTTAAATTAAGGTATTCCTGACATAATTCTTTACATGCTTTCACAGCTGCAGCATCTTGGACCAAATGAAGAGTTTCGCCCATTTCAAGACCATAGTTTTTAACTCCCTGTTCAACTGCTAGCAGTAAATCAACGATACACACGATAATTGCGATGCATGGTGGAATATTGGTACCAGTTAAAAACCCAGGTTGTCGACGATGTAATTCAACTCCATATTCTTGATACATCGCCGATAGTCGATCTAAGTACTGATAATTTTTAATTCCTTCCTCGATAGAGAGTTCTTTTATGTAGGAAGTGGTGTAGGCGACGCCCGAACCCAGGTAACCCGTATAGCCAGCAGCAAAACTAATTTCTCCGGTTAACTTAGGCATAGCGGTGCCCGTTAGCATAATGGCTGGCTTTTCAATCGAATCAATTAATTCGGCTGCTTTTGCTACCCCATAATTAACGATAGGGTAGCCGTTCAATAAAGAGCGCCCCATTTTTTCTGACTCTTCAATACCTTTTTGTGCCAAAGCAAACTGCTCGTTGCGGGTGTAGCTATCGGTTGTAGTAGGGACAATATCAGCTAAACCTTCTTGATCGATCACTTTCATTAAATTTTTGTGCTGGTCAAATGTCCCAAATCCACCCCGAGGCTGAACTAGACACCTATTTTCCAAAACAGCCTTTCGCATCACCAAATCAAGGCGTTTATTATTTGGTAACTCTTTTTGCCGTTTAATAGCGTCCTCAAAATGAACATCTTTACCGGTTGGCCATCTCGATAAATTCTGTTTACGCATTTCAAGAAAAAGATCTTCAGGTATCTTTTTCTCATTAAATTGGATAGGATTTGACATTTAAAGACCCCTGATTCAATTACGTTGGACTTACTAAAGAATTAATTGCGATTTTCAGCGCGGCCCTAGGATCAACCTGACTTAGTAAACCCGCTGCATAAAGAATGTATTTTCGATCGATCACAATTTTTGGAGAAATTGGCCGCATCGAAGATGGTTCTGATGGATCATATAAACATGATCTCAGTAATTCCTCAGCATGTTGACTATGTGCTATAACACCGCCAGTTCCAATGATTGTTTTTATACCAGTTAAATCTTTGCCGTCAAGTGCTGTTACAGGCCCATTTGCTGTGTATACAATTTCAGTAGACCCACAATGCCGCCGCATCGCAACCTTTAATGCACTTTTTGCTAAAGCCTCATCGATATAAATTTCATCCTTAGATATTGGTAATCGATCAACGTCCTTTGAGAAAAGATCAATGATTTCTGAAGCGGCAATCTCATCTAAGTGAGCCTCTTTAGCGATCTCTTTGAGACCAGCAATTTCTACGATTGTTCTGGCGTTATGGCGCATTCCAAGATCGCCCTCTACGGTTCTTTTTAGTCGCATCTCTTTTAAGCCTCTACTAACAACGCCTTCTTTATTAGGAACGCCATCAGAAACTGAATGTACATCAGTTGTTGCTCCGCCAGGATCAATCACAATTAGCTCACCCAAACCTGCTAAACCATCAACACCGTCTGCTAAAAGTCTGGCACCTTCCAATACTGCGGCCGGTGTTGGCATTAAAAGTGAATCAAAGCGATCTTTTGCTTTATTAATTCCTTTAGCATTAATAATATTTTTTATAAAAAGATCTCGTATTACTGCGCGTGTCGGCTCAATATTTAACTCACCAAACTCGGGCATCACATTTTCACTAATCACCAAATGTTTATTGCTGAGATTGAGAGTTACCTGATCAACTGCACTTCGATTACCTGCATAAATAATTGGACAATCTAGTTTGCTTTCTCCAAGTAATTTTGAATTGTGAATTACAACCTGACTATCACCACCGTCAGTACCTCCAGCAAGAAGAATAATGTCCGGTTTTGCATCGATAATATTTTGAATATCAGTAAAATTTACCCGGTAGGCATAGGTTCCTATTAATTTTGCACCGGCGCCCAAAGCAGCTCTTTTAGCCGCCTCCATTGTAAGCTCTCGTACCAAACCAATGGTCACCATTTTTAAACCACCGGCCGCACTACTTGAGGCCAAGCGATAACGAAAATTTGGAATTTGACCCAAATGACTTCGTAGATTCTCTAGTGCGATATCCATGCCGATAGTAATATCGGAGTCAATGGTTGATGGCCCCTGACTAGTTGCTAGAATCGATGCCTGATCTAGGTCAATAGCTCGTAGCTTTGTATAAGTACTTCCAAAATCAATTAATAATGCGGCATTCATTATTAACTTTACCTACCATTAGGTCCCCCAAGATCTTTTTCTAACCACTCTAGTATTGTGTCTAGGCGAGTACCTGGAGCAGCAGCACGATTAAAGCCCATGTCTAAGAAAATTTTTTCAACCTCTTCCCATGTTCTTTTTCCAACAACTAAATTACCGCCAACGTAAAGCAAAATGCCCCCTATTCCAGCCTCGATACAAAGATCCCGAAAACCCCGACAATCTAACTCCCCCTGTCCATATAATGATGAAACTAATATTGCATCCGCTTTGGTTTCTATGGCTGCCTTTATAAAATCAGATGCCGGAGTTAATGCGCCCAGAGAAATAACTTTATATCCAGCTTTTTCTAAGGCCATCGAAATAATTCGATTGCCAACGATGTGAGTATCTGAACCAATTACGCCAGTTACAACAACTTGTTGAGCCATGTTTTCACCGGGACTTTGGCAATGAATCATTGATTTTCTGAAAACTTAAAATCTCATTCTCAAGAAATTTCTGAGCATTTCTCATTGGTATGAAACTATCAGGAGCAGCGTATTGATCTTTAAGATAATTTGCAAATTCAGGTGTATTTGCAAATTTTTCAAGCGAATTAGAGATAATTTCTAAACGCTTTGGATCAACATTAGCTTTTGCAATAATTGATCTAGTCTGTGGCAGGAGAATGTCATAGCCAAAATCAGAAGATACGGGAACATCAGCAAATGGGGCAGACAGGCGCTTAGATGCAAAAAATATTAATGGTCTTAGAGATTTGGCTTCAAGATGCGTTTTTACATCGCCGGCTTGTTCATACAATAATTCCACATGCCCTCCCAGCACTGACAAAAAGCGCTCGGCAGGTTTTGGGTAGGGAATATTTACTAAATTAATTCCCTTGCTGGCTAAATAATTCACCGTAACTTCATCTGGACTATTCGGACCAGTAATCGCAACATTGATCGGTTTTTTCTTAGCTGCTGCAATAACATCATTCCACGATTTATAGGGCCCATCAAACTTAGCAAAAAGTCCTGATGGTTGGCGAATCATTACACCCAAAGCAACAGTTTCTGAGAGCTTAAATGGCGATTGAGGAAAAGCGGCCATAGTTAAAGTATCGCCTGTTAAAACACCGATTGCATGACCATCTGCACCAATATTAACGAGTCTTTGTAACCCAATAGTCCCAGTTGCACCTGGAATATTTTGAACTACAACCGAAGATTTAATATCAGTTTCAAGCCATCTTGCAACCAATCGGCCCATAACATCAGCCCCACCACCCGGCCCCCAAGGAACAATTAGTTCAATATTTTTCGAAGGAAAATTGGATGGCTGAGATTGCACAGAAAGGCTTAATGAAGCAAGTAAAGCGAAAATTACCTTAAGTATTTTTAAAAAAAAATGATCAAACATAATTGTCTCCATTAGGAATTAAATTTTTAATAGAAATTTACCAAGAGTAGCGCGTGATTCAAGTAATTGATGGGCATTTTTTGCCTCTTCTAATGAAAATGTTTTGTGAATTTTTAAACTTAACTTTTTTTCTCGAATTAAAGAAAAAAGGTTATTCGCTCTGCCTAAAATCTCATCATGGGTGGAAATATAGTCAGCTAGATGGGGGCGGGTAAAGTAAATAGACCCGGCCTCGGCTAAAGCTAGGGGGGTAATCGAAGGAACTTGACCAGAACTTGCCCCAAACATTACACATAATCCCCTTTTGCGAATTGAACAAATACTGCGATCAATTGTGTCTTTTCCAACAGAATCGTAAACAACGTCAACGCCACGTTGGTTCGTAATTTGCATAACCTCTTTTTGAAAGTCTGATTCTTTATAAAGAATTACATAATCCGCACCATTTTTTCTTGCAATTTCTGCCTTTTCGGCACTTCCGACAGTTGTGATAACTTTAGCGCCTATTATTTTTGCCAGCTGAATGGCAAGCTGTCCTACACCACCAGATCCAGCATGAATCAGGCACCAATCATCTTTTTTCAATGGATAAATGGAATGAGTAAGATAGTGCGCTGTTAAACCTTGCAACATAATTGCTGCGGCTTGATCGCTCTCGATATAATCAGGCACTCTAATGACTCGCCATGCAGCCACTGCAGCATACTCAGCATAACTTCCTCTTGATAAACAATATGCAACTCGATCTCCAACCGCAAGCCCAGTGACGTCTTTTCCTAGCGCCACAATAATACCCGACCCCTCCATTCCCAAAGTCATAGGTAGCGGTGTTTTATAAGTATGAGATTTTGCGTACGAGCCATTTCTCATATAGACATCCATATAGTTAATACCTGCATGCTGAACATTTATTAAAACTTCATCTGGTTGAAATGTTGGCTGAGGTATGTCAACCAATTCGAGAGCTTCAGAGCCGCCAAAATTTTTGATTTGAATTGCGCGCATGATTAATTAATTTAGTGAAAGTTATACCTAGAAATCTCCGCACTTCTTAAATAATCCCTATCCAAGGCTGGAGTGTAATTTTTTTCCAGTTGTATTGCCCCGTTACTAAATTTCAAAGGATTTTCTAATACTGATTTGGCTGGCTTTAAAAACCCATTCATTTCTCCAGCGTTTTTAATATGATTATTTGCAACTAAAGCTTCCATCCAACAACCAACATCTGCTGCAACACCATTTCCAAGCACAGGAATCATGTTGCACTCTTTAATACGTTGTATCGCTTCAACTAAATTAACTGTGTTTCCAAATTTCATTAGCTTTACTTTTATGTACTTGGCACAATGAATATTTGCGGCTTTATCAATATCATCAATACCGTAAATAGACTCATCAAGCATCATTGGCACCAACGAGTGCCTCGAAACAGCTAAGGCGGATTCCCAGTCGCCGGCAATACAGGGCTGTTCAAACAATTCAATGCCTTCAGGATTTAGTTTGCTCACAAACTCAACTGCTTCATTTTGTTTATAGCCTTGATTACCATCGATACGAATCAACGCCCTCTCCCGAACAATCTCTTGAACATTCTTAACTTTTTCGATATCGGCATGAACATCAAAACCCACTTTTACCTTGAATGTTTTAAATCCCCTCTCCAAGAGAGAGTCTACTTCGGCATCCAATTCATTTTTGTTATACCCATTCAATATTCCAAGAATTGGAACAGCGACATTCTTTTCAAGCTGAAAGGATTTAGGATCCCGAACCATATCAATTGCAGTTAATAATGCAGTGACTGTAAACGGAGATTTTTTGAGATGAGAAATTAAGTGTTGATTGACTTGTTCAAATGGTTTATTTATCAAATGCCCAGCAAGGTCTCCTATAAGCGCCCAACTATCGTCAATTGTTTCATCTGTATAGCCGGTTAAAATTGTGGCCTCTCCCAAACCAATAGAACCATTTTGACCCTCAATAACAGTCAAAATTGTGTCGAAATGACGAACGTCACCAAACGCCAATTTATATGGGGTTGTAAGAGGCAATCTAAGGCGATGCAGGGAAATGGCTTCTATCATTGTTTATAAATTTGATGGTAGCTTGAAGAGTTACGCTCAACAATACTAGGGTTTATTCTGATAAGAACAGTATCAGACAATATAACCACTTGATTTCAATGAAAATTTATATTCGATTAATCGCCAAAATAGCCTCAGGCTATGTTAAAAAGTCATATACATGAATTTATGATTTTTTATTAAAAAGAGATTTGAGATTTTTTAACGCTAAAGTATGTTTGCATATAAAAAAGTTAAATTTGCAATCACTCAAGCATTGGGCCAAAAGAAATGGTCACATAGCCAAGCAATCCCAAGTGAGCCTATCCTAGCGTCTAGGTATAAAGTAAGTGTTGGCACAATTAGGAGAGCAGTTAATGAACTAGTTGCTGAAAATATCCTAGTTAGGGAACAAGGTCGCGGAACATTCGTTGTAAGCCATACTGAAGATTACATGTTGAATGTTTTTTTTCGTATTGAGAATAAAAATGGAAAAAGAAGTTTACCAAATTCTAATCTAATTAGTTTTGAAATCAGCAAGCCAACAAAAAGTATTTCAAGTTATCTCAAATTAACACCCAATGAAAAAATTTATAAAATCAAAACTATTTTATCCTTTGAGCAAAGGCCAGCCATTATTGACCACATTTATTTACCAAAAAAATTTTTTCCTGATTTGGATGAGGCTTGTTTTTCAAATCGAAAAGGAACTCTTTTTAAACTATTTCAAGAAAGATATGGCATAACAATCACAAAAACTGAAGAAACGGTAGAGTCTCAACTCTTAACCCCAGAAATTGCAGCACTTCTTAACCAAAAACCAAATTTACCGGTAATGAAAATTACTAGGGTTGCTTACGCTTATAAGAATACCCCGATTGATCTCAGAATTCGATATGTTGATAGTCTCCACTACAGATACTTTAATACGCTAGGGGGTAGTTAATTGAAATTAATTGGATCTCTTACAAGTCCTTTTGTAAGAAAAGTAAGAATTTTTGCTTTAGAAAAAATGATCCCACTGGAGCTTGTCTGCGATGATGTGTGGAGCGAATCTTCTTCCATAAAAAAAATTAACCCACTTGGAAAAATTCCTTGCCTAGTTTTGAGAGAAGGCAATGTAATTGTTGATTCAAAAACAATCATTGATTATCTAGACTCACTCTCATTTGATACCAGCCTAATTCCCGATACTCCCATTGAAAGAGCGCAAGTGAAGACGTGGGAAGCAATGGCCGATGGCCTCTTAGATGCAGCAATTCTTGCTAGAAGAGAGGTTATATTTAGACCGCCAGAAAAACAAAGTTTGGAATGGATTAACTGGCAAATGAACAAAGTTGAGTCTACCTTATCTCATATGTCAAATAATTTGGGTTCACAAAAATGGTGTCATCAAGATCATTTCAGTTTAGCTGACATAGCACTAGTGACCGCATTAGATTGGTTAGTATATCGACACGCAAATCTAGACTGGCAGAGTAAGTATATAAATTTGGATAAATTTTTAAATCGAGCATCCTTAAGACCATCTTTTCAAGCCACAGCCCCAAAAGAGTAGGTTAAATAAATTGGTTACCCCCAACTTATCAAAGGTCACTCTTGTGAATTATCTAATTTTTTAGTACCAACATTAATATGTCCATAAGGACAGTGACGGCAACCATTACCACAACAGTACCCTTGTTTAAGTAGTGCATTCCTTGTCATCACATGAAATCCTGAGTGCGGATCAATATAAGTATCACGCCCTTCTTTACATGCAAGTTGATGCAATAGTTCTATATCGAACATATTCTCAAACTATACACATATAAATTTAAATATAGAAATTCTTTTATTACGAAAAATAAGTACTTCTGTATAAGGATTGTAGATAAAGTTTGAAGATTGGTATCCCTTTGAGAAGCTTTTGATCACTATAAATATCTTGTGATTGAATCACAAAATAAAAATTTAAAATCAACTTTAAAAAATATTGATTTTCTGTATTAAATTGAGCACGCTGGTGCCTACCCCATCTGTTAATCCATTGATCTACTGATCAAAATATACCTGTTTATAAAACCCAAGGTATCAACAAGATACCTTCAAAAATGGGCATTATTAACTCTCTCCATAATGCCCATCAATGACCACCTAGATATACCCGTTAAACCACCACACGCTTAACCACTTCTAGCTTTTGTTCCAAGGTATACCCTACCGTACCGTAGATATGAAACTCCGACTTACCGCTGGAGTGACCCGTAATACTCTCCGCGATCCGAGTTGGCACATCATTGCAGGCTTTTAAGCGGTCAATAAAGCCATGACGAAACATATGACTACGAAATCCAAACGGCCGCAGTGTCTTATTGATGATCGCCGAACAACTGGTATTACCATTATCCCTGGCATAGTGAGGCACTAACCACTCGCTATGCTTGCGTTTAGCGATTTTCGCCAACTCTTGGGCGGCCCATAAGGAAATTCCGCACAATGGAACTGCCCGAATACTTGATTTGGTCTTACGATCGCTTAAGCGATTTTTACGAACCCATAAATGCGGTATCTCATGATCAAGCACGCAATCCTCTAGCCGAGCAAACACCGGTTCAGATAAACGCAAGCCAGTATTGAGTTGCACCAGCGCTACCAAACAGTGTGGTGATCTACGGCGCAGTAGATGTTCTTTCACCGCAGTAATCAATTCAGAAGTTATCACCGGCATGGGGCGTACGATCTCACCTTCGCCTTTGATCTTTAGGGCTCGAAAAGGACTTAAGCGATCGATATCCAAATGCTTAAAGGCAACATTGAGCATGGCATTCAAGGTATTGTTGTGCTTGCGAATACTAGTTGGATTAAGCCCTCTCCCTAACTGAAAATCACGATACTGAGTAATATGCCAATGCCGCAACTCATCCAAAGTGAGATCACCATGCAGTTGTTTAAAAAAAGCAAAATGGCGACTGGCTGTTTTCACAAATCTGGGGCGATGCGCCGAGGCATTCTCCCGAATGTAAATTTCAAAAGCATCCGTAATCGTTGGAAGTCTGCCGCGTACTTGTTTGGCCAAGTGATCACGGACAAGGTTTGCTAAGAAAGCTTCGTCAAAGCTTACACCGTTGATCTCAATCATACGCACTACTTTCTCAACACTTAGGTTGAAGTTAGTTGAAAGCGCCAATTCTTGTTTCATAATTTCCTCCATATAAATGTTTAATCAGGTGTAGGAAATTGAAAAAATAATGTCGCTTGTATAACCAATGACCGCATCTACGGTACAAAAAGCATATGCCCAATCGAAGGTTGCGGTCTACGAAAACGTACTGGGCCAGGACTTACCAAGTCCGCTGCAAAAATACTGTAAAATGACGAATTATTCCCTGATAGCTCAGTCGGTAGAGCGACGGACTGTTAATCCGCAGGTCCCTGGTTCGAGTCCAGGTCGGGGAGCCAAATGCAATCAATAAAAATTAGTTTAAATAGGGTTCTCATTTATTACA
>Ga0214921_10011672_pt1 | contig 10634 bp, 7 predicted proteins | sample LL1505_MetaG_FD_177992 | JGI IMG/M metagenome (GOLD analysis project Ga0214921, IMG submission 177992) | Freshwater microbial communities from Lake Lanier, Atlanta, Georgia, United States - LL-1505 | ecosystem: Environmental > Aquatic > Freshwater > Lake | place: USA: Georgia | collected 2015-05-28
CGGTTTCGCCCAGTGTTTCTCACGAGCATCACGACGGTGGGTGGTCTGCTGCCGCTGCTCTTCGACAAGAGCTTTCAGGCGCAGTTCCTGATCCCGATGGCGGCCGCCATGACGTTTGGCGAGATCGTGACCACGGTGCTGATCCTGATCATGATCCCGGTGGCCTATTCCTTCATCGGCGGCACGGTCGATCCGCACGGCGATGAGGAGGCAGAAGGCCACGGGGCAGACCCGGCGGTCAACCCGGACGAGGGCGACGACGATTGGCTCCCGGACAATCTCCGCGAGCACCGTCCGCGGCCGGAATCGCTCAGCGCGTGATGGTTCGGGGTTGACCGCATTGGTTCGCCGGTCTGCGGCATGCTCGTCGCCGGCGGACTTTGACGGATTATGCTCCACGGGCGTGGTGCGCCAACTCTGGCAGTCAAAGTGCACCGGCTCCTGCGCGTGCCTCCGGCCGACTCCTCAGCATCTGTGGATTTCACGTGCTCCCATGGACTGAGGCATGATGTCTGCCAAATACAGGACTGCATGCGCTACTTGTCGCCGGGATGGCGACGTTGGCTGGCGAGGGAAACCTTGGCTTTCCCTCCGCCAGCCCAAGCTCGCAGGGGCCATGGATGGCCCTGCATGCGCTATTTATTGAAAAGGAAGTGGCAGATGTCGCCGTCGCGCATCACGTATTCCTTCCCCTCCACGCGGAGTTTGCCGGCCGCCCGGATGTCCTTCTCCGTCTTGTAGGTCTCGAGGTCGGCGAGGGAATAGATCTCCGCGCGAATAAAGCCCTTCTCGAAGTCGGTGTGGATCACGCCGGCGGCCTGCGGAGCGGTGGCCCCGACTGCCACGGTCCATGCGCGGACCTCCTTCTCGCCGGCGGTGAAATAGCTCTGTAGTCCGAGGGTCTTGTAGGCGGCACGGGCGAGCGCTGCGAGCGATGGTTCCGTGAGCCCGGCCCCGGCGAGCATCTCGCCCCGGTCGGCCTCGTCGAGTTCGGCAATCTCCGCCTCGAGTTTGGCACACACCGGCACGACATCTGCGCCCGCCTTGGCCGCGGCCTCGCGGACCTTCTGCACGAGTGGGCCCTTGCCATCGAGGTCGGTCTCGTCGACGTTGGCCACGTAGAGGATCGGCTTGGCCGTGAGCAGTCCGAATTCCTTGACCGCCACCCGCTCGGCCTCGTCGAGGGTGAGCGTGCGAAGCGGCTTCTCAGCCACGAGGTGGGCGAGACACTTCTTCATCACCTCGACTTTGAGTTTGGCGTCCTTGTCGGCTCCCTTCGCCGATCGTTCCAGTTTGGGCAGGCTATTTTCCAGATGCTGAATGTCGGCGAGCATCAGTTCGATCTCGATCGTCTCCATGTCGGAGACCGGGTCGACCTTGCCGGCCACGTGGATCACGTCGGGATCATCGAAGCAGCGGACCACCTGCAGGATGGCATCGACCTCGCGGATGTGCGAGAGGAACTTGTTACCGAGGCCTTGGCCCTCGCTGGCCCCCTTCACGATGCCGGCGATATCGACGAGCTTGAGGGCGGCGGGGATCACCTTCTGTGGCGGGATGTATTTCGTGATCAGCGTGAGGCGGCCGTCGGGCACGCTCACCATGCCCTCGTTGGGCTCGATCGTGCAGAAGGGGTAGTTCGCGCTCTGCGCGGCCTTCGACATGGTGAGCGCGTTGAAGAGGGTGCTCTTGCCGACGTTGGGGAGTCCGACGATGCCTGCTTCCATGGGGAAAACGAACGCTCCGAGGGCCTGTGGACTGAGGGCCAGCTGCTGCGGCCGGGTGGGTTCGGTATGATGCCTGATGTGCCGCCAATATCATAGGGACCCCGTTTGCGTCATGGCTGCCACGTCTCCGCGGGTGCTCACCAGCGAGTTTTTTGACCGGCCAGCCGACCGTGTGGCCCGCGAGATGCTCGGGGCATTGCTGGTGGTGAGGGCTGCCGATGGGCGGCTCAACCGGCATCTGGTCTTCGAGACCGAGGCCTATCTCGGGGCCCACGACCTCGCCTGCCACGGCTCCCGCGGCCTCACCACGCGGAATGCCACGATGTTTGGTCCGGCGGGCCACTGGTACGTTTACCTCTGCTACGGCATGCACTGGATGCTGAATGTCGTCACGGGCAAGGAGGGGGTTCCAGCGGCGGTGCTGATCCGTGGCGCAGGAGAGCATGTCGGGCCGGGGCGGCTGACGAAGGGCCTGGCGATCGACCACTCGTTCGATGGCCAGCCTGCGAGCCGCCGCGCCGGGCTCTGGCTGGAGGACAGCGGGATCGTCCTGCCGCGGCGACTGATCGAGCGGACGCCACGGATTGGCGTGGGCTACGCCGAGGAATGGGCAGAGAAGCCGCTGCGGTTTGTCGTCGATCCCGCGCGGATCGCGCGCCTTGCCGAACAGTCGTAGACCCGCTGACCGATCCCACCTCCCTCGTGGCGGCAAGTTTTTAACGTGTCCGTTCTTCCGCACCGCCGGGACGGCAGAAGTCTCGTCGCCGGGGCGAGGATACGCCCAAGGCTCCTCGAGCTTCCGCCGATCCCGGCTCTTCCCATGACTGCTTCGCAGGATGCGAGGCGCAGCACCAGCAAACTGCGTTTGCCAAGAAAAAACCGCAGGATGCGGTGTTTTTCGTGAAGACAGCTCCTCGAGCTTCCGCCGATCCCGGCTCTTCCCATGACTGCTTCGCAGGATGCGAGGCGCAGCACCAGCAAACTGCGTTTGCCAAGAAAAAATAGCAGGACGCTGTGTTTTTCGTGAAGACAGCTCCTCGAGCTTCCGCCGATCCCGGCTCCCCGTGGCGGCAAGTTTTCAACTTGTCCGTTCATCGGCTTCGCCGTAACCAGGCTAGCGGCCGTTCCCCCGTGGTAGGCTTTGATCGATACCGGGTTAGAATAGGTCGGGACATCGAGCATCGAAATTCTTCAAGGAGCCGATACCCATGACGGCACGACTTGTCCGGTTTTTTCTGGCAGGAGCGATCATGATGTCTACGAGCGGTATGGCGGCGGGGGCTGAGGGTGAACTGGCGAAGGCGACGTTTGCCGGCGGCTGCTTCTGGTGCACCGAGGCGGTCTATGCCCAGATCAAGGGCGTGCACTCGGTGACGAGCGGCTACATCGCCGGGAAGAACCCCAATCCCACCTACGAGCAGGTCTGCACCGGCCAGACGGGCCACGCCGAGGCGGTGGAGATCGCATACGACCCGCAGCAGGTGGCGTATGAAAAACTACTCGAGGTGTTTTTCTCCACGCACGATCCGACCACGAAGAACCGGCAGGGGGCCGACGTCGGCACGCAGTATCGGTCAGGCGTCTTCTACCACGACGACGCTCAGAAGAAGACGGCCGAGGAAGTGATCGCCAAGCTCGATGCCGCGAAGGTGTTTCCCGGCAAGATCGTGACGGAGATCACTCCGGCCAGCACCTTCTATCCGGCGGAGAAGTACCACCAGGACTACTTTGCCAACAATCCCTTCCAGCCCTACTGCCAGGCGGTCGTGTCGCCGAAGGTGGACAAGGTCCGCAAGGTCTTCAAGGACCTGCTGAAAGAACCGCCGTCAACACCATGATGAGCGGCCGGTCGATTTCGATTCCCGAACGACGCTCTGACTCACGTCGGACGGCGTCAGGGCCGCATCAGGGCTGCATCAGGGAGCGGCACCCAGCCCGATCGAATCGGACAGGAACCCGGTGTGCAGCCGGCCGTCGGTGATGCGGAAGATTCCCGGAAACCGTGCCGCCCACTCGCGGTTCGCCTCCGGCATGTACTGCCGTGAATTGGCTTCGAGTCCAGCGACGCCGGGCACCCAGGCGGCGATGCCGGCCGAGTGCACGAGCGATGCGCCCGGGCAGGTGAGATCCTGCACCGAAATGAACATGCCGTGCCTGCGGGCGGCTGCGGCCATGAGCATCGCGTGAGACTGTCCCTTGCATGCCTTGAGCGCCACGCCGGTGTAGCCGAGGTCGCGGGCCTTGAGGAGGCTCTCCAGATCAACAAGCGACTCGTCGACGACCACGGGCCGCAGTTTCGCGGCAGCGTGCATATCGTTGCGGGGCACCCGGTCCAGATCGCGGGCCGTCGGCTGCTCGACGTAGAGGATGCTGTCGAAACAGGCCGGTGAACCCTCGCGGATGCGACTTAGGAACTCGAGCACGTAGTCGACGTTGGGGCAGCTTTCATTGAAGTCGACGCAGTAGTTCCATGCGGTGTCGGGTCGCGTCTCACGCGCGACACGGTCGATCGCGAGGGTTCGTTCGACGTCCCAGTCGAGCGACTGCCCCTGCAGCTTGATCTTGATGTGCGTAAGCCCGTTGAAGCGGATCCAGTCGGCCAGCGTCCGCGGCAGGCCGTCGTCCGGCGCGGGGTCCCGGTCGGTCGGCAGCACAGCATCCAGACCACCGACCGAGTGGAAAAGCGGCAGGGACTCGCGAGGCTGTTCGCTCAGCACACGCTGCAGGTCGGTGCCGGTGAATTCGGGTCCGAGATAGCGAGAGATATCGTGTCCGATCATTTCCGGTGAGAAAATCCGGTAGCTGCTCCGGCCCATCGCTCGGCCGCAGGCGTCGTGCAGCGCCGCATCGAACGGACTGGCTGTCACCAGTGTGGCGAGCTTCGGGATAGGCGACGCGAGGTTCCTCGCCCGCGACTCCTCGGCGGCAGCCCGCTCGTACTCCGGCTCGAGCGCGTGGGAGAGTTCGAGCGGATGGGCTGCCAGGCCGCAGTTTCCGACGATATCGGCGATCCGCGCCGCGAGGCCTCCCATCGCCGTCAGCGTCGTGTCGTAGGGCAGATCGCGCGCCGCGAACGCCCAGACGTTTCCCAGCGGCATCGAGCCGAAGCCCGTCACCCGCCTCCCGCCCTGATCCTCGATCTCGATCTGCACATCGAGCACTGTCGCCCGGTCGACGGGAATGCCGCCGAACTTGTACGGCGCGCGGTATTTGTGGGTCACCAGTTTTGTCTCGACCCGCAAGGGGCGAATGGCCCCCGAGCCTATCGCCGGCGACCGGCCGACGGCACGACGGGCAATCGCCAGAGCCGGCACAACGCCTGCCACGAGACTTCGGCGTGGAAGCAGCAAGGCCATGGACGTCTCCCGGGACAGTGTCAGTCTGCGAACCGCACGATCAACTCGGCTGCTTCGACCGGCGTGCCGGGGCTGACGAGCACCTCGGCCACCTTGCCGTCCCGCTCGGCGTAGACGGTCGTCTCCATCTTCATCGCCTCGAGGCTCAGGAGCTTCTGCCCCTTCGTCACCGTGTCGCCCGACCGGACGGCCACCGTCACGATCAGCCCCGGCATCGGTGCTCCCACCTCACGGGCGTCGCCTACCGTCGCCTTCGGCCGCCGCTGGATCTTCGCCTCCAGACTCTTGTCGGCGATCGACACACTCCGCGGCTGGCCGTTCAACTCGAAGAACACCGTCCGCGTGCCGTCGTTATGCGGTTCGCCCACCGTCAGCAGTCGGACCACCAGCGTCTTGCCCGGTTCGATGTCGATCGGCAGTTCCTCGCCCGGCTTCGGGCCTTCCAGAAACGCCGGCGTGGGAAGCACACTCACACTGCCATACTTGGTGGCGTGCTGCACGTAGTCTTGGAACACCCGGGGATAGAGAAGCCAGGAGAGCACCTCCCGTGGCGAGGCGGCTCGGCCGACGATCTCCGATACCTTCTTCTCCGCCGCCTTGAAGTCGGCCGGCGGCATCGACGCGCCGGGACGCCCCGTGACGATGTCGCCCTGGCGGACGATCCGCTTGACCACCGCCGGCGGGAAGCCACCCGGCGGCTGGCCCATGCGGCCGGCCAGCAAGTCGACCACCGACTCCGGAAAAGCCATGTCGCGGGAATCGGAGAGGAGTTCCGACGCCTGCATGCCGTTGGTCACGAGCAAGAGCGCGAGGTCACCCACTGCCTTGCTCGTGGGCGTCACCTTCACGATGTCGCCGAGCAACTGGTTGACCTCGGCATAGGCCCGGCAGACCTCCTCCCAGCGGTCACCCAGTCCGAGGGCCTTCGCCTGCTCCAGCAGGTTCGTGAACTGGCCGCCCGGCATCTCATGCAGATAGAGGTCGGCGTCGGGCGCCTTCATATCGCACTCGAACGCCGTGTAGTGGTCGCGGACGGCGGCCCAGTAGTGGGAGAGATGCCGCAGGGGTTCGGGGTCGAGGCCGGTGTCGAGCGGCGTGTTGCGAGCCGCCTCCACGATCGCGTTCAAATTGGGCTGGCTGGTCAGGCCCGCAAAGCTCGCCATCGCCGCATCGACCACGCTCGCCCCCGCCTGGGCCGCCTCCAGGCAACTGGCCAGCGAACCGGCTGAGGTGTCGTGGGTGTGGAAGTGGATCGGGATGCCGATCTCGTCGCGCAGGGCCTTCACGAGCCGGCCCGCCGCGAACGGCTTGCAGAGTCCCGCCATATCCTTGATCGCCAGCATGTGGGCGCCGAGCTTTTCCAGTTCCTTGGCGAGCTTCACGTAGTAGTCGAGCGAATACTTCGTCCGCTTCGGATCGAGCACGTCGCCGGTGTAGCAGATCGCCGCCTCGCAGATCGCACCGCTCTCCAGCACCGCGTCGATCGCCACCTTCATGTTCGGCACCCAGTTGAGCGGGTCGAAGACGCGGAACACGTCGATGCCGCTGGCGGCTGACTCCTTCACGAAGGCCTGCACGACGTTGTCGGGGTAATTCGTGTAGCCGACGGCGTTGCTGGCGCGCAAGAGCATCTGGAAGAGCACGTTCGGCACCCGCTCGCGGAGCTGAACCAGCCGATCCCAGGGGCACTCCTTGAGGAACCGCATCGACGTGTCGAAGGTGGCCCCTCCCCACATCTCGAGCGAAAATAGGCCAGACGCCAGGTGGGCGTAGGCGTCTGCCACGGCAAGCATGTCGAACGACCGCATCCGCGTGGCCAGCAGCGACTGGTGGGCGTCACGCATCGTCGTGTCGGTGATGAAGAGCCGGTTCTGCTGCCTGACCCAGGCGGCAAACTTCTCCGTGCCGAGCTCCTTGAGCTTCGTCCGCGTGCCGGCCGCAGGGGTGGCCAGTCGATCAAACTCCGGCACCGGCGCCGGGCTGCGGCGGACCGCCACGGCCCGCCCCTTCACCAGCGGGTTGCCGTTCACGATCACGTCGGCCAGATATTCGAGCACCCGGGTGGCCCGGTCGCGGCGGAGCGGGAAGTCGAAGAGCGACGGTGTCTCGTCGATGAACCGCGTCGTGCATCGTCCGGCGAGAAACTCGGGATGCGTGACGAGGTTGATCAAAAACGGGATGTTGGTCTTCACGCCGCGGACGCGGAATTCCTGCAGGCAACGTTCAATGTGGCCGGCGGCCTCTTCGTGGGTCAGCCCCCGCGCCGTCACCTTGACGAGCAGCGAGTCGAAGTAGGGCGTGACCACCGCCCCGGAGAAGGCGGTGCCGGCGTCGAGTCGGATGCCCATGCCGCTGGCCGATCGGTAGGCCGTGATTCGGCCGTAGTCTGGGAGAAAGCGGTTCTCGGGATCCTCCGTAGTGACGCGGCACTGAATCGCCGCCCCCATCGACTTGATCTGCGACTGGTCTCCGAGGCCGATCTGCGGATCGGAGAGCTTCCAGCCCTCCGCCACGCGGAGCTGCCGCCGAACGATGTCAACGCCGGTGATCTCCTCCGTGACAGTGTGCTCGACCTGGATTCGTGGATTGACCTCGATGAAATAAAACCGGTTGGCGTCGGTGTCGACGAGGAACTCCACCGTGCCGGCATTCTCGTAGCGGGCAGTCCGCCCGATCGCGAGCGCCGCGTTGCAGATCCCTTCCCGCATGGCCGGGGTCAGGTTCGGTGCCGGCGCCATCTCCACCACCTTCTGGTGCCTGCGCTGCACCGAGCAGTCGCGCTCGAAGAGATGGATGAGGTTGCCATGCATGTCGCCGAGCAGCTGCACCTCGATGTGCCGAGCCCGCTGGATGAATTTCTCGACGAACACGCTCGCGCTGCCGAAAGCGGTCTTGCTCTCCCGCTGTGCGCTTTCCAGAGCCACGGCCAGCTCGTCCTCGCCGCGGACCACTCGCATGCCGCGGCCACCGCCGCCGTGGGCCGCCTTGATGATCACCGGCCAGCCGAGTTCTTTGGCAATCGTGAGCGCGTCTTGAAAGCCGCTGACCGGTTTGGAACTTCCCGCCAGGATCGGTACGCCGGCCTGCTTCGCCAGTTCGCGGGCGGCCGTCTTGTCGCCGAGGGTCTGGAGGAGTTCCACGCGAGGGCCGACGAACACGATCCCAGCCTTCTGGCAGGCCGCGGCAAACTCGGGGTTTTCGGAGAGGAAGCCGTAGCCCGGATGAATCGCATCGACGTCGTGTTCCTTGGCGATCGCCACGATCCCCTCGATGTCGAGGTAGGAGCGGATCGGTTCGCCGGGTCGGCCGACGAGGTACGATTCGTCAGCCTTGAAGCGGTGGAGCGCGAAGCGGTCTTCGTGGGCGTAGATCGCCACGGTCCGGATGCCCAATTCGTGGGCGGAGCGAAACACGCGGATCGCGATCTCGCTGCGGTTGGCCACCAGCAGCTTCTTGATGGGACGCATCGAAAACATTCCTTCCAGAAAACGATCCAGAACGGGCGAAGAAGCGGGAATTCGGCACCAATCCTACCGTGCATAGGAATCGGCAACAGGGCTACCGAAAGCCGCCGTATCACGGCGGGCTTTCTCACGCTCTGACGTTCCCGGAGGCGACGGTTCGGGGCTGCCCATGCCCCGTCGCCGGACGTTCGCTACGGACATCCTGTCCTTCGCTCACTCGATGCTGACTGCGCTCCGGCATCCTGCCTGCGCTTGTCAGCAACGCCGGCTCTCGGGCCATGGGCAGCCCCTCACGGATGCAGCAAGACGTATGACGCTATAAACCGCTCTAGGCCCGGAGGGCCGGGGCAGCACCAGCCGACGGAGGTCGGCCAAGAAAAAATCGCAGGATGCGATGTTTTTCGTGAACACAGTCGGCCGGGGCAGCACCAGCCGACGGAGGTCGGCCAAGCGAAAATGGCAGGATGCCATGTTTCGCGTGAACACGGCACATGGGCAGCCCCGAACCGGCGTCACCGTTTTTCGTCGGCGTAGCTCAGACGGATGTAGTCAGGCACAAGCGTCGAGGGGTCATCGGCCTGGCCTGCCGCAACGCGGAGCAGGGCGACGCGGCCAATCTCGGCGATCGCGGGCGTCCACGTCGCCGAAGGCGCGACCACGATGTCTTGCCGACTGGCGAGTGAGTCTGCCAAGAGCGCCAGTCCGGGACCGCTGACGATGCTGTCCGGTGGCAGGTCTGCGAGCCATGCCGAGGCTGCAGCGAGCGTGCCCGGCATCCCGAGCCAGCCGGTCGGGGATCGCGGGTCGGGCTCAACGACCGTGGCAAAGAGCTCTCCCCGGCCAGCGTCGAACGCGACGTGCACTGCTGCGTCATGCCGTCCGACGGCTGCCGCGGTGCTTCGTGCGATCACCTCGCATGACGACACGCTCACGAGTCGGCTCCCTGTTGCCCAGCAGAGGGCCTTGGCCGTCGTGACCCCCACGCGAAGGCCGGTAAACGACCCCGGACCACGGACGACCGCCACCAGGTCGGCCGAGGCAGGCCGCCAGCCGAGTTCGCTGGCGGCCGACTCGATCGCCGCCGCCAGGAGCCGGGCGTGTTCGCACGCGGTGGGAAGGATTCGCACCGCGATCCGGTCTCCATCGATCGCGGCCACGGAGCCTGTCGGGAGGCTGGTGTCGATGGCGAGGGTTTTCATGGCGTGTTTCATGGGCCGGCCAGCAACGCCACGGTGCCAGAAGGGCTGCGACGCTTGACCGTGGATGGGGCCATTCGTAGGCTCAACTGTATAAGAAACCTGTCTTTGAGTGTCAGCGATCGTGCGACGGGGCTCGGCGGAGTGGTTGTGATCTCGTGAAGCGGGCCATCATCAGCGACGTCCACGGCAATCTCGAGGCTCTCCGTGCCGTACTCGAGGATATCGACCAGCAGAAGGTCGACGCCATCTCCTGTCTGGGTGACGTGGTTGGCTACGGCCCCAATCCCTGTGAGTGCGTGAAACTCGTCCGCGACAGGTGCAGCCTGGTGTTGCTGGGCAACCACGATCAGGGGGCCCTCTTCGATCCAGACGGATTCAACGTCGGTGCTGAGAAGGCGATTCGCTGGACTCGTGCCCAGCTCGAACAGCACGATCGAATGCCGCGGAATTCCGCCGACCAACTCAGCGACTTCCTCGGTGAACTCCCGCGTGTGCATGCCGAGGGAGACCTGTTGTTTGTGCATGGCTCCGCCCGACGACCTCTGGACGAATACGTTTTTCCAGAAGACATCTACAACCCGCTCAAGATGGAGCACATCTTCGAGCTGTTCGGGAAATACTGTTTCCAGGGGCACACCCACATTCCTGGAATCTTCACAACCGCTCCCGACTTCATCTCTCCAGCGGTGCCAAAATCGGGCCCGAAGCAGGAGCAGCGACTCCAACTCCCGGACGGCAAGGCGATGGTGAATTGCGGGAGCGTCGGTCAGCCACGGGACGGCGATTCTCGCGCCTGTTACCTGATTTTGGAGGATGACTCGGTGAGGTTTCGCCGCATCGATTACCCGTTCGACATCACCTGTCGAAAAATCCATGCGATAAATCGGA
>Ga0214921_10011674_pt1 | contig 10632 bp, 8 predicted proteins | sample LL1505_MetaG_FD_177992 | JGI IMG/M metagenome (GOLD analysis project Ga0214921, IMG submission 177992) | Freshwater microbial communities from Lake Lanier, Atlanta, Georgia, United States - LL-1505 | ecosystem: Environmental > Aquatic > Freshwater > Lake | place: USA: Georgia | collected 2015-05-28
TTATTCCCTCTAAAATCATTTTCCCTCACTCCTTCTTAGCTCTTCCGCTAGGGACGGCAAAGATAATAAACATTTTTACCTTTTATACGATTTGGATAATTTTATTTTTTTTCTCTATTGTTTTTATTTTATCATTACATCGAAACTTAATAAATAACTTCATTTTTTTAATACTAACCATGTGTTTAAAATTTCATTATATCTGGATTAGTTAATTCTACCAAATTAAATTTTTATTGCCTTTTCCTATTTATTTTGAGCTCAAGGATAACTCTAATGGCACTTAAAAAAAACTCTTTTAATGGGGCCGTTTGCATCACTTTGATTTCCATAGCAATATGACTGTCTCCTTGTAAAAAAGCCAATATGCGCTGAATAGGATTGTTTTTAAATAATCGTATAAATAATTGTTCCCCTCCATATCTATTTTCTTCTAAAACCCTTAAAAGTACCCTATCATACCAGCGAAAACGATCAAATATCATAGATTTCCCCGGATTTTTATCCATTTCCAGTTTCCTTACTATATTTTCAACTCTTCGCTGAATATTTAGAAAAGTGAATCCTGTCGATGACCTGGTATCCCCTCCTGCCATACCTATATATACCGTGCGGCCATCTGCTTTTTTTAAAGGGGCATCTGTCATGGGTATATTACCTTCTTCCTCTTGCATGATGGTATAATCTTTTCCATTCAGATTCCAATGTTTCAGCAAATAGGCTTCCAGGATTTGGTTATATTCGCTTGTTAACAAATGTTCCCTGGAGAATATCGCAATCTCTATTAATGCTTCGTCTGATTTATAAGGCAAAACATACAAAAACCTTGTTTCCTCATTTTGTGGCGTTCTAAAATCCATAAAATGGGCTTCATCTTTATTGAATACCGGATCAGATGTTTTGATGAACCATCCTCTGAAGTGCTGATCTAAATAATGATTCTGGATTTTATCAATCTCCTTTTGCAAAATGCTGCTGAAACACCAATCTGCCTCAAATTCTCCCTCATTTGTTTTTACATAAACCTTATTATTATGCGTTTCTATATCCTCAATATTTGCATGAATCCATTTGATATTAGAAAATTCATTTAATCTAGTTTTTGCATGCCTGTAAAAGTCTTCTGCCCGCAACATTTTATATTGGTAGGGCGAAATAGCTCTAATCAGTTTTTCACCATCCCCATCAATTCTTAAATGCTGCCAGCTATGAAAAAAAATGTCGTCAAAATAACCTTTTCCTTTTTCCCAAAAACACCAGGTTCTATCATTTGTTTGCTTTGAATCTTTATCGATAATTATGATTTGTTTGTCTCTGATTTTATCAGAATCCACCATTCTTAAAGCAAGACTTAGTCCTGCAGCTCCACCACCCGCAATGATATAATCAACTTTAACCATATTTAATTAATGAAATTTTATATTTAATAAAATGAGAATATTGAAATAAACCCATTGAATAATTAAATAGGGTATTAATAATGGGGAACTAAATTTCAATTTAAACGAATGTAAAGGCAAGGAAACTGCAAATCCGATGATACACCAAGCAAAATAATTTTGTAAAGGAACCTCTGTATTGTCCCATTTCCAATAATCTAAATTGATTGCCACTGGTTCAATAAAAAAATCATAACCTGCAATAAGCACCCCTGAAAATATGGATACAACCCATTTATTTGAAAAGAATTTTAATGAAAGACCATTTACTGCTAAAGCCAGAACCAACCAGTTAAATGCAATTACCAATGGAACTCCCAGTACTTTGAGATGCATATTGCTACCATATTGGTAAGCCCCAAATATTTTTCCTGTTGCCACACCAATAGCCTCCATAGCGAATGTAAACAAATAGACGGGAATAATCCAAAAGAACAACATTTTTTCTTTATTCCTAGTAAGTATATCTTTTAATAAAAAGGCATTTATTCCAAACAAAAATAAATCGGTTAAAGAAAATGCAATAATTCTAAGTTGTGGGAGAGTATGCGCAATGATACCAGAAGCATAAAAAAAGCCAATTACCCCTACCTCAGCAGGTAAATTAAATTTCTGCATCCATTTTAAAAAAGAGTCCATATACAATGGATATTAAAATAAATTAAACCGCAATCTGACAGCTGAACTAAATATAAGTGCTACTTTACGACCATCATTTACTCTAATTCTTTCCTCCTTTACCTTTGAAGGTGAAGCAGATTTAATTTTTTGAAATAATTTTATATAATATTTATAGGCAAGATAAACTCCAAAACGAACCCCCTGAGGTAATTGAGTAATACCTACAAGTGCGTCATCAAAATCTTTTTTAATATCAGATTCAATGACTAATTTATCCTTTAAATTGAAATTTCGGAAATCTACACCTGGAAAGTAAACCCTGCCACGTTCATCAAAATCACTCTTGATGTCGCGTAAAAAGTTAATTTTCTGAAAAGCAGACCCTAAACTTCTGGCTGAAGAATATAAATGCCGATATAACTGGTCATCTCCGTTAACAAAAATACGAAGACACATCAGGCCAACAACCTCTGCTGAACCGTATATATATTTTTGGTACAGATTGTCTTCATAGGTATTTAGATTTAGATCCATCTCCATGCTATCTAAAAATGCATCTATTAATTCTTTTTCTATATTGTATTTATTTACTACATTCTGGAAGGAATGGAGAACAGGATTTAAACTAATTCCCAATTCAATCGCCTCATAGGTATCTTTCCTAAACTTATCTAATAACTCCTTTTTAGGAAAATCATGGAAAGTATCTACGATTTCATCGGCAAATCGAACAAAACCATAAATTGCATAGATGGGAGAACGGTATTTTTTATCAAAAACCCTTATACCCATTGAAAAAGAAGTACTATAGCGTCTGGTAATAAGACTGCTGCATTCTAAACAAGTTTGATTATAAAGGGACAACATAGGGTGAATATTTAGAGAGCTACGATTTAAACAGTTTTGCAATTTCCTTTGCTACAACTTCACCTGAAATCAAGGACGGTGGAACACCTGGTCCAGGAGTAGTCAATTGACCTGTATAAAAGAAATTTGAAATATTCTTGTTCCTAAGTTTGGGCTTTAAAAAGGCAGTTTGCAAAAGCGTATTCGCTAAGCCATAAGCATTTCCTTTAAAAGCATTGTAATCGGATACAAAATCCCGATGTGCATAAGAACGCTTAAAGATAATATGTTTATTTATATCCTGACCAGTTAATTTCTCCAAACGATTCATAACCAAATCGAAATAAAACAATCTTTTCTCTTCATTATCCTCTAATCCTGGAGCTAAGGGTATAAGTATAAACATATTTTCATATCCTTCTGGAGCCAATGTTTCATCCGTTATGGAAGGAACGGATACGTAAAACAGGGGTTTTTCAGGCCATGCAGGTTCTTCATAAATATCAACTGCATGTTGATCAAAATCTTCATCAAAAAATAGATTATGATGTAACAGATTACTTACTTTCTTACTGATACCTATATAAAATAGCAAAGACGAAGGTGCCATCACCCTGGTTTCCCAGTATTTCTCACTATAATTCCTATATTTTTTTTCCAGTACTTGCTGATCCAGGTGTTGATAATCAGCACTTCCAACTACAACATCAGCTTCGAAAACATCTGATTTTGTCTCCACGCTTTTTGCTGCTCCGTCCGTTACATTTACCTTAAGAACCTCCTGATTATAAATAAATTTAACGCCTAGCTCCTCTGCTAATGTAACCATTGCACTAATGACTTCAAACATACCCTTTTGTGGATACCAGGTACCCAATCGCATGTCAGCATAGTTCATCAAACTATATAAGGCAGGTGTTTTTTGGGGAGTTGCTCCTAAAAACAGAACAGGAAACTCAAGAATTTTTAATAATTTGGGGTGCTTGAATAGTTTTCTTACATGTTTTGCCATAGACTGAAAAAGCTGTAACCTGAATGCACTTATAAGCAATCGTAGCTCTGCAAATTCCATAATACTATGACTCGGCTTGAAAACAAATTCATTAATTCCTACATCATATTTATATTTAGCTTCCTTCAAGAACTTCCTTAATGAATACTTACTTCCCTCTTCGAACGATTCAAACAGTTCTTCCTGATCTTTTTCTCCGGTTGGCAAATCAACGAAGTCATCTTTATCAAAAAATACTCTGTAAGAAGGATCTAATCGAACCAATTTGTAATAATCCGATGTTTTCTTTCCAAATTGGGCAAAAAAACGATCAAAAACATCTGGCATCCAATACCAGCTTGGTCCCATATCAAAGACGAAACCATTTTCTTCAAATTTTCTTGCTCTTCCTCCTGGAGAACTATTTTTCTCTAAAACAGTTACATCGAAACCAGATTTTGCCAGGAAACATGCTGTTGCTAAGCCAGAAAAACCAGAACCAATGACAATTACTTTTTTCAAATTCTTCTTTTAGACTTTAACATAAAAGAAGAATGAATGTTTAAAAACAATCAATTATTCAGGCGCTGTTTACCCGTTCAAAAATCCTCCTTCCAAATCATAAATTGTTGTGATACTTAATTATTTTAAAACAACCAGTGCGGATGCAATCCTTCTCCTCAACCCGCAAACAAGTGCTATTTTTTTTATATAAAGTCGAAGGAATAACTTGTTTGAAATTTGAATCATTAAAATATCCTAAAACTAATCAAAATCATTGGGTATCAACCCTTGCCTAGGCTCTTTTTTTTGAATACCAAAGGCATATCTCAGATTTAAACCAATTCTTCGGTTATCGGAATATCTGTCTCCTTCTGTAAAAACATTTCCTTGCTGCAAGCTAAACTGAGTAACCATTGTCCTTAAAATATCATTTCCACTGAGTGAAAGGACTAATTTTTTATTTAGAAAAGATTGATTAATACTGATATTAAGCTGCCCGAAAGTTTTTAACTCATAAAAATTCTGTTGGCCACGAAGCAGCAAAAAGCCATTTATGTTAATTTTAGTTTCTTTAAATAATTTAATCTGGTGGAATGTAAAAAACCTCCAACTACCTCTTTTGAATGTGAGCGTTTTATTTTCATATATTCCATCATATTCACTCAAATTATATTGCGTACCCAAAACAAAAAAGTATTTTCCTCCGGGAGGAATAGCGGCAATAAGTCTGAAATAAGTTTCTTTATTCTTTCCCACATTGTCAAAAGTACGTACAAGAACATTATTATTTATCTTGTCCTGATAGACTACATTTGAAAAAATATCGGATATATAATTTCTGCCGATAGCAAAAATGGGCATATTATCAAAACTTATATTTGCCTCAATATTGTCTGTAAATTGAGGCTTAAGAGCAGGATTTCCAGTTTCATAAAAAAACTGATCTACATACCTTATTGCTGGATTCAAATTCTGATAATCGGGCCGATTTAACGTTCTTCTGTAAATTAAAAACGCATTTAATTCATAACTGGCAATTTTGAAAATAGGTCTGCTTACATACAGGTATGGGAAGAAATCGAGTCTTTGGATAAGGAAACTGGTATCATAAGGGATTTTTTGCTTCCCATTCATATATGTATTTTCTGCTCTTAGACCTGTTTTTACTCTTAGATTACCGGGAAGTGATTTGGAAAATTGAAAATAAGCTGCCGATATATTTTCTGTGTAATTAAAAGCGTTCGTTCTGAGAGGATCTACCTTATTGATTGAATTAGCCTTAATAAAATAATCAGCGTCACTGCTAAATTGTTGAAAAGTACCTTTAAATCCTGATTCCATTTTAACTGACCAAGGTAAATTAAGCGTAAGATCGCTTTGTGTAAGTAGAAATTTTCGTTTTTGCCCAGCAACACCATTACCCTCAATAATTTGTACAAAAGGTGAGGAAAAGGAAGATGAATAAAATTGTTCTGCATGGTTCTGGTTGTAAGATAGGCTCAATTTAGTGTCCCATTCAAAACCCGTACTATCATTTTTAACATTTAATCCAAAGTCCTGATTTACACTGAAGAAATCATTATTATTGTTAATGGTATTTAAATTTTCTGAAAGTAATTGATTTTCAGCTGATTGAATTAGCGTAATATTTTCTGCTTCCGATTGATTCCCATTTACATTTATCCTTGTATCGGTGTTAACATTCCATGATTTTTTTATTTCTCTATTGTAACCAAAGCCAAGATATGCCTGAGATCCAGGTGTTCTTGTTTTTGCATTTTGAGTAAACAAGGAACCAAGAGCACCATTTCTTGTAGAGTTTAATTCATCGAGGCCATCTCTCTTGAGATAATTAATATTCAGGTATGAGGCATGGTTTTCACCTCCATTATTCAGATTAAATCCGACGGATTGATTTCCAAAAAGACCTTGGTTCATTGATGAATTAATGGAACCATTCTGACCAATTTTGACTCCTTTTTTCAAGATCACGTTTACAATACCCCCGGAACTTGCAGCATCATACTTAGCTGAAGGAGTCCTTAGTACTTCAATTTTCTGAATATTCCCAGGAGGCAGACTTCTCAAAATTGAAGCGATATCCTGTGCACTCATTTTTTGTTCCCTTCCATTTATATAGACGATTGCAGGACTGGCGCTATTCAGAAATATATTTCCATCTTGATCGACAAAAAGCCCGGGTGTTTTTTCCAAAACCTCCAGGGTACTCATACTGCTTCCAGCTAAAGGTTCGGGGTCAATAATCATTTTATCATCTTCCTGACTGATTAGCGGACGTTTAGCAACAATAGTTACTTCCCCTAAATCTAATGCCGATTCCTCCAGTAATATATCAATCGAGTATGACTTTTTTTCAATTCTAATTGTTGAAACATTTTCTTTAAAGCCAATGTAATTGGCATAAATAGTATAAATACCTGACGCTATTTTGAGAAACTGGGCAAGTCCTCCCAAGTCAGTAACCTCATTTAAGGTTAGAGAATCACCTGCTCTTATTAATTGAACAGTAGCCCCCATAAGTGGCTCTTTATTTTTATCTTTAACGGAAATTTTTAAAGACTGGGCGTTAACCTGTTCCAACAGGAAAAAAGAAAACAGCAGGGGTAAAAATTTAAGCATCATCCTATTTATGAACTTATAAAACCTAAAAAGTCCGAAAGAGTTCAGTAGGGAAGAATCAAAAATATATTTCTAAAATAGACTATATTGGAGCTACAAAAAGTTAAATTGAATCCTTAAATTCCAGTGATATGCGAATATGTATTTATTGTGCATCGAGTGCTAAAATAAATGATGTATATTTTGAAGCAACTGAACGACTTGCAAAGATATTAGTAAATGCAAAAATTCAGATAGTGTATGGAGGCGGGGGACAAGGCCTGATGGGAAAGCTGGCTGATACAGTGTTAGCGGAAGGTGGCAAAATAAAAGGCATCATGCCTCAATTTATGAATGAAGTTGAATGGGCACATAAAAAAGTAACTGATTTTGAGTTTACCCAAACGATGCACGAACGGAAGGCTAAATTTCTTGAGAATATTGATGCTCTGATTGCACTTCCCGGAGGCACCGGAACTTTAGAAGAATTACTGGAAGCCATCACTTTAAAAAGGCTGGGACAATTTACCAAACCCATCATTATATTAAATACTAATGGATATTATGATCCATTAAAAATGATGCTTGAACGATGTGTTTCTGAAAATTTTTTAAGGCCTATACACGCTGAGATGTGGACCTTTGTTCAACAACCAGAGGAAGTCATTATGGCCATTAATCAATCTATGCAATGGGATAAGAACGCCATCTCCTTTGCAGCAGTTTAAATAATAATTATGAATAAACCCCATTTGACCTTTTCCCAGATTATCAATATGAACGTTGGTTTTTTTGGTATTCAATACAGTTTTGGTCTTCAACAAAGCGCTGTAAACCCCATTTATGACATGTTAGGTGCTCAACCTGACCAAATACCCCTGTTAAATCTGGCAGGTCCCATGACAGGTCTTTTGATTCAGCCTATTATAGGTGCTTTAAGTGATAAAACCTGGCACCCCAGGTTTGGAAGAAGGAAGCCCTATTTTTTTATTGGAGCTCTTTTATGTAGTCTGTGTTTGTTTGTTTATCCATTCAGCAGTACCTTATGGATGGCAGCTGGTTTATTATGGATTTTAGATGCTGCCAATAATACAGCTATGGAACCATATAGGGCTTTTATTGCAGACAAGCTGCCAGAAGAGCAATATGGAACTGGATTTCTTTCACAGAGTTTTTTCACAGGATTAGGAATTACGCTGGCAAATATTTCCCTTTTTATATTCCAGATTTATATTCCAGGCCATTCAGGATCACTCCCAAATTGGGTTTATGCCTCTTTTTTCCTCGGAACGGTATGTTCCATTGGGTCAGTTGCATGGAGTATGTATAAAACCCCTGAAATCCCACCTTCAGACGAAGAATTAGCATGGATTAAGAGTAAAAACGAAGGAATGCCACATCCTTTGATTCAATTTTTCCTTTCTATAATCACCACGTTATTTGCCTTTTTTATTATACTGGTATTACTAATTCCATCTTTATTTTTTCCAAACTTATTGAGAAATATCATTCAAAAAACAGAAAGTAATAAGGTCTTGCGTATTTTATTTGCTCAGAATTTAGAAATCATTGAAGCTATATTAGTCATGCCATCTGTGATGTGGAAACTAGCTTTAATTTATCTTTTTCAATGGTATGCTTTATTTTGTTACTGGCAAAATGCGGCAAAAAGTATTGCCCAGTCTGTATGGAACACTACTCCATCATTAAATAAAGTGTTATTTGAGGAAGCAGTAGGATGGACAGGGCTGGTCAATGGATGGTACAATGTAGTTACTTTTTTATCTGCTTTTAGTTTAGTAGGTCTAGCCCAGAAATATGGCCCCAAACAAGTTCACTTTATATGTTTATTATTTGCAGGAGCAGGTCTTTTAATGTTCCCATTTATTGAAAACAAATATCTTCTTTTTGCACCAATGACTGGATTTGGTATTGCCTGGGCCAGTATGATGGGTGTACCTTATTTATTGGTAGTCAATGATATTCCCAAAGAAAGGTATGGGGTTTATATGGGAATCATCAACATGATGATTGTCATTCCCATGATATTTCAAACCCTGACTTTTGGATTTATATCGAAAAACTTTTTGAATAATGACCCAGGGAAAGCCATTTTATTTGCTGGAGTATTGTTAATTTTTGCTGCATTAGCTACTTTAAGGATTCAAAATGCGAAAAAGGGATAGGGACTTACTCTCATCTCACGAGGATAATTTTTCCGGTACTAATAATATCTTTTTCATTATGGATTTGATACATATAGATTCCTCCTGGAAGCCACTGTCCACTATCATTTTGACCATCCCATTCTATTTGATAATTTCCTGGATAAACAGCATTCCCGTTTAGTATATTTTTAACTTCCTTGCCATTAACATCTAATATTTTTAGGGTTAATTTTTCTACTTGTCGAAGTGAAAAAGAAAAAGTGACAGATTCATTTGCCGGATTAGGATATACCAGTTCATCCGAATAATTGGCATTCCACAAAACAGGGATTCCTGTTGAGACAGAATCATAGCAATAGTTCTTTGGAATGTAATAAGTAGCAGCTATATCTTTATTTTTTCTATTTGCCGTTTCATTTTTCGGTAAATAAACCTTAACATATTCAACCTTTACCCCATTAGGAGAAACATTTATTCTTAAATGACCAGAATTTGGGAGAATCAAACCATCGAAATAACCATATTCATTAGCATAATTTACATTTGAAAAATTAGGATGACTAGGTTGTGGAACTTCCTGATAAATCAAACAGTCTTTTTCTTGTTTTCCAAAAAAATGATCATGCCCATGAAAAAAAATATTGACTTTATTTTCTTTTAATAATTCTCTGACAGGTTTATACCAATTTGGTCTATTTTGAGTAAATCCAGGGGTTTTATTTAGATTTTTACCTCCCCACTCATAAAACTCTGCAAATTCAGTTCCCCCTCTTCCATTCTTATCACCGCCTACCAATTGGTGAGAAAAAACAAATTTAAAAGTAGCTTTACTAGACTCGAGCGTAGTTTTCAACCAATCATATTGAGTTTTACCCAGTGTCCAACGCCAACCATTTAGAGAATCAGGTTTCACATTTGTGTACCAATATGGATCTAGGACTATAAATTGAGCATCCCCCCATTCCCATGCATAATAATTTTCTCTTAAGTCAACAAAATCATGTTTTGTATTATCCCCTGAATAAAAAGAATCTGGACTTGGATTCAGGAAATATTTCTTCCTTTCCAAGGTTCCCCAAACCGCCACATTATTTGCTGTTCCGTTTCTTGACCAGCCACTTTCACCCTCATGATTTCCCAAAACAAAAAACATTGGAACTGCATGTGACTGTATTGCATAATAATCTCGCATTAACTTTGCCCTAAAAGCTATTGTATCCCTTGTAATAATATTGGATGCATTTTTTAGTTTATCTGACATAAGGACATCACCTAAATCCACCATAAAATCGGGTTTATCCTCAAGCTGATTTAGAAGGCATCTTTTATAAACAGCACTGTCACTTTGTTCATCTAAATGTGGGTCAGCCTGAATAACAAAGGAGAAAGGAGTACCTTTTGGTCTTTGAGTAACAAACTGGCCCTGTTTTCTCGTCAGAATAAT
>Ga0214921_10011675_pt1 | contig 10632 bp, 9 predicted proteins | sample LL1505_MetaG_FD_177992 | JGI IMG/M metagenome (GOLD analysis project Ga0214921, IMG submission 177992) | Freshwater microbial communities from Lake Lanier, Atlanta, Georgia, United States - LL-1505 | ecosystem: Environmental > Aquatic > Freshwater > Lake | place: USA: Georgia | collected 2015-05-28
GTTCTAACTCGCCGATAATCAAAGGGTATCCTCGCTATATGAGTGGCGAACTTCTATATGCATTTCGAATAATGCGTTTGCCCCTGCTCGATGCGGGTGGCCAAGCCATCGGCAAAATAAACGACATTATTGTCGTGCCTGGTCGCGGTGCCGAAGCGCCAAAAGTTCTAGGTTTTGTCGCCACAAGTCAGCGCCGTCGTATTTTTGTCAGCGCAACTCGAATTAGCACGCTAGACAACTCAGGGGCACAGCTCAAGTCTTGGGACATCAACCTCACACCGTTTCGCACTCGAACTGGTGAGCAACTCTTGGGCAAAGATATTTTGGACAAGAAGCACGGCGACGAAATAGTCAGCGATGTCGCATTAGTTCACAACACTGGCAAGACATCATCATGGCAAATTTCTAAAGTTCGACTGTCAAAGCGCGGCCTTCTTAGTGGACGTTCGGGCAATCGTTTGGTCGACTGGCAAGAGGTCAGTGAACTGTTCGCGCCTTCAACCGCGATTGCTGCAGAAGCAGCACGGCTTCGTGACATGCACGCAAGTGACGTGGCGACAATAATTCGTGCCCTGCCGACCGAGCAGCGCCGACAACTTGCAGACGCAATGGATGACGAACGCCTGGCTGATGTTCTCGAAGAATTGCCAGAAGACGAGCAGTTGCGTCTGATCGAAAACCTGGACATGGAGCGACTGACGAGCGTGTTCGACGAGATGGAATATGACGACCTTGCAGACTTGCTTGGTCAAATGGGTATCGACCAGCGCACAAAAGTTCTCGACGCCATGGACGACGAAGATGCAGAAACAATGCGCCAGTTGTTGTCATACCCGATCGGCACTGCGGGCTCATTGATGACCCCAGACATCATCGTGCTTGGCCCAGACTCGACAGTCGCCGAGGCGCTCGCCCATATTCGCGACCCCGAACGACTCGTATCGATTGCGGCGCAAGTGTTTGTTGCGCACGCGCCTCATTATCCGCCAACTGGTACATACCTAGGGGTCGTTCACTTTCAGCGGTTACTGCGCGAACGGCCAAGTTTGTTATTGAAGCAATGTCTAGACAATGAACCCACCATTGACCCGATGCTCGGCGACCGCGATGTTGCCGAGAGGCTCGCTTCTTACAACATGTTGGCTGTTGGTGTTTGCGATTCAAATAACCGACTACTTGGCGCAGTAACAGTTGACGACGTGCTCGACAACGCACTGCCGGCTGACTGGAGACGTAAATGAAGCGTAGCGAAGACCTCGGTCGCCCTCGCAACCAACCAAAGATTGGCGTTCAATACAATCGTTCGGCATTTGGTCAATTTGCAGAAAATGTTGCCCGCGTCATGGGAACTGCAAGATTTTTGATCATCCAAACAATTTTGGTGATCATCTGGGTTGGACTAAACGTTTTGTTTGTTGCAATTCAATGGGATAAATACCCATTTATCTTGCTGAATCTGATGTTTTCAATTCAGGCTGCATATGCGGCACCACTAATTTTGTTGGCACACAACCGTCAAGAAAGTCGCGACCGCGAACAAGCCCAAGTTGACCGAAATGTCGCGACACGCACTCAGAATGACGCCGAATTTCTCGCTCGTGAAATCGCCAGCGTTCAACTCGCACTCGCCAACGTGGTGACTGCCGACGAACTGCGCGAACAAATTGACCGCCTTAGCGAGCAAATAGAAAAATTGAACTCTGGCAAAAAATTAAATTAGGCGCACTTTCTGCACCGACCGATCAGATCAAGACGGTGCTGATCTAATTTGAAGCCTGAGCGTCGCGCAATTTCGCTCAGCGCTAGATCTAATTTTTGCTCAAGTTGCTGGGGCACAACTACATCACGCACATCGCCACAAACCGAGCACAGCATGTGGTGGTGATGACCAAGAATTTCTTCATTCAACTCGTAGCGACCGTTGTCGTCGGTGCTGACGACCCTTTGCACAGCACCTACTTGTTCGAGAACCACTAGGTTTCGATACAAAGAGCTTTGGGCGATTTCATTGTTTTTGCCTTTAAAGTTTTCGGATAGTTTCAAAATTTCCGAAATTGTCAGCGGTCGATCTGAGGTTTCAAGCATCGAAACAATTGCTCGACGTTTTGATGAATAGCGTTGATTGTGTTGGCCGAATCTTCGCGCCACCTCAGCATGCACATCAGAGTTATCGACTTTTTTGTGTTGGTGTCTCTCTGGCATGATTGCCAACCTATATGAGAATCAATGAGAACTAGTGGTGGGCCAAACTTATGCCCGCACGAACGAATGGGCTTGAACACCTGATCTCAAAACTTGACTCAAAATATTCTCATTCGGCAAGACCTCTTCACCCAAAACAAAGGCTCCATGATTTGTGGTTTCACCGGAGATAATCGATCGCGCGACACAGCCACTGACAACCCCCGCAACTTGACCAGCTCTCTCGGCAACGCCGACAACGTCAACAATCCGTTCACCATTTTTTGCGCCACGAACTTCTACACGCAGACCACCCATGCCACCTTCAGCTTGAGGCGGAATAAGCATCGGCATTCTTGAAAACACTCGGTCTCTTCGTGTCGCCGAAACTCGTGCCGTAACGCGGGTTAATTCTGGAAACGCCCGCTTGATCAAAAGCGGATCAGGAAGTTCGCCGCGATAACAGTCGTATGCACCAACAGGTTCAGGAAACCAACACAGTTCTCGACCACTACCCGCGGGTCGCCGCAACCATTCACCGTCGTGCCAACCAATTGATTGACCCGACAAAGCACGATGATGTTGACGAGCGCATGCCGGACCACCAGTGCCGTGCAACGCAACATGAACCTCGTCGATTGAATCGAAAAGTTTGCTCATGTTGCGGACAAGAAGCCCCGACATGCCAGGAGAGGACGCGGCACCAATAATCAATGCCGCTTTATTTTCGGACGCTAAATCAGAAAGTGTCAGCAAATTCATACAGTCGGCGATGTCGTCGCTTGTCGAAACAACTGAGATTTTCTTTTCGAGAAATTCTCGGGCGATTTGAGCGTGTGGCGTCGGACCAGCGAGCACAACAACCTTTGAGTCGTTCAATTCGCCATGACTGACGGCTTTGATTGAACGATTAGTTTCGCGCAAGCGTCGCGCTAGTCGTTGGGCGACAATTTGTGATGTATCAAAAATAGAAATCGCTGTTTTTGATTCGACTGATAGTGACTCGGCAACTCTCGAGCCAACCACGCCAGCGCCAAAAATGCCGATCATCAGTGGTCGACCTACTTCTGATCTGTAATTTTTCGCCAGCCGCCCTGTTTAATCGCCCCTACGCCTTTGCCTTTAAAACGCAGTACGCCTGCGACTGCACTCGCGACACTTAAAGCGAGAAGCGCTCGTCTTAATAGTTTCATAGCCACTTCTATTATGGGGTCAAAATAATTTGGTTACGCTACTTCTAGTGAAGTCTCACGAGAATTTGAGCGTTACCGTGATAATTCCGACATTTCGCTCCGAAAACGTGGTGCGCAGAGCCATCAATTCGGTTTTAAACCAAAGTTTTCCGCCTCGAGCAATAATCGTCGTTGATGACGCCAGCGATGATCAAACGGTCGAAGTAGTGCGCGAACTTGCGCAAGTCAATGATCAAATTCAGCTGATTGTCAACCCCAAAAATATCGGACCTGGTCAAGCACGAAACGTGGCTTGGAGTATGGCAACCACCGACTACATCGCCTTTTTGGATGCTGACGACACTTGGCACCCGAAAAAAATCGAAATGCAGCTCGCATGGTTTAGCAAAAATCATCCTGAGGTTATTTGTGGAACCCAACATCGCATTATTGACCAACCTGATAGTTCAAGTGACGACATCTCGGTCTCAAAATTCACACTTAACGACCTACTAAGACGAAATCGCTTCACAACACCATCGGTAATGCTTCGTCGCGACATCTCACTGCGTTTTGACCCGGGCCTTCGACTGTCCGAAGATTATTTATTATGGATGGAAATCGCCGACCAATACGGCCATGTCAGCCGAATCGATCAACCATTGACAATTCTGCACAAACCCGAATTTGGTGCACAAGGCTTAAGTGGCAAAATTTTTGCGATGTATTTTGGTGAGACAACGGCTCTGAGAATTTTGGCCAAAAAAGACCGCATCGGTCTAGTCACCTTTGTTCGAAGCTATGTTTGGTCGACTCTAAAGTTAGGTCGTCGTTTACCGTTGGCAATGTTTCGCAAAATCACCTGGCGAAAAGGTTTATAGCCATCTTTTGTGGGGCTAACAAGAATCGAACTTGTGACCTCATCCTTATCAGGGATGCGCTCTAACCAACTGAGCTATAGCCCCGAATTAAAACGAGGACTTGCAAGGCTACTGCTCAGTTTCGTCACCCTCAACCGCAATAATTCGCACTTCTTCTTCGAGCACCGTAACGCGCACCCCGCCCACCAAATCGGTGATCAAGTTAAAGATTGTCGCCAACAACACCCACAGACCCGTTCCAAGAATCACACCAAGAAGTCCGAGTATCCAAAGATTGCCAAACAGCTCAGAGCCATCAAACCTGAATGTCTCCCACCCAAATGACTCCATGAAGTTTTCAACATTGTCGAGAGTGCCGGTTGATTGAGCAACGTTCCACAACAACACCAGCGAAATTAGCGCGACAAAATAGCAAACCAAATGAAAGACCAAACCGACTTTGAATACCGTCCACGGGTCGATGTCGCGAATTACGCGCGAAACTCGCCTAACACGCGGCTTGGCTGCATGTGCTTTCGACTTTTTACTCACCTTTGCAGTGTAGGCAGATCTAAACCACCAACCGACATGGCAATTGCTCGACGCTCAACCCGATCAACTCTGACGGTGGTTACGCATTGATCGGTGTCAATAAGCACCTCGACAAGTTCGGCGAAATTTTGCTCGACGATTTTTTTTAAGACATCTTGCACAACGTCATTTTCAACCAACACACAACCAAGTGCCGACGCATCTGCGGCGAACTGGCTTTGTTGTGCAGCGAGCAATCTGTTGCTCGTATGTACGAGCGAAAAGAGAGATAAGCCCATCAACAGCATCGTGATCAGCACGAAGAAACTTGCCGACCCGTGATCGTGACTTGAAATATTTTCGCGAATAAAAATTATTCTTCGTCGCTGGCCAAGATCGGCGCAACCGACGCCACTACTTGACCTGCACTAAGACTCATCACGCGCACACCAGTTGCGGCTCGACCTTGGCTTGAAATTTCTTTAACTGGAGTTCGAATCGTTGTGCCTGCCGACGACACGGCAACAATTTCGTCCTCGATACCGACCATAAACGCGGCGACTACGCGACCTTTTTTGCCGGTCAATTTGATGCCGATCATGCCCATGCCACCGCGACCTTTGCGGGTGAAGTTGCTGATCTGGGTGCGCTTGCCATAACCCGACTCGGTAACGAGCAAGATCGACGCATCGTCTTTTGCGACATCAACCGAAACGACTTCGTCACCGGCGCGCAAACGCATGCCGCGCACGCCAGCCGCTGATCGACCCATTGGTCGAACTTGTTTTTCTGAGAAACGAATCGTTTGTCCGCCGCGACTGACGATGAACACGTCGTCGGTACCCCCGGTTTCGATAACACGAACAAGTTCGTCTTTTGGTCGAAGTTTGAGAGCGATCAAACCGTCACGACGCGACGAATCGTATTCGTTGAATGCGGTCTTTTTGACTTGCCCTTGACGCGAAACGAAGAACAAGTAGCGGGTGCCAGGAAATTCGCGCGTGTCAATGATTGCTTGAATTGTCTCGCCGCTCTGCAATGGCAACAAATTAACGATTGGAATGCCTTTGGCTGTTCGTTCGCGCTCGGGTATTTCGAGCGCCCGCAGTCGATAGACACGACCGCGATTCGAAAAGAACAACAAATAGGCGTGCGAAGTCGTGAAAATAACATTGCGCACAATGTCGGCATCTTTCATTTTTGCGCCGGACACACCACGGCCACCTCGCCCTTGTGACCTGAACGAATCAGCCGAGACGCTCTTGATGTATTGGGCTTGAGTCATTACGACGACGAGTTCGCGGTTGTCTACGAGGTCTTCAACGCTCATTTCGCCGACATCAGCCGTGATTTTGCACACCCGTTCGGTGGCGAATGTCTCGCGCACGGCAGAAAGCTCTTTTGAAATAACTGCTCGCAGTTTTTTGTCGTCGTTCAGAATTGCTTTCAGTTCTTTGATCTGTGCCTGAACATCTTTTTGCTCTGTTTCGAGATCGATACGCGACAAACGGGTTAACTGACGCAACTGCATGTCGAGAATGTCGATCGCTTGGCGCTCAGAAAAACCAAACTGCTTGCCCATCAAGGCCGCCTTCGCGGCGTTGCCATCTTCGCTGCCACGAATAACTTTGATCACCGCGTCGATGACATTAAGTGCCTTCAATCGACCTTCGAGAATATGGCTGCGGTCTTGGGCTTTTTTGAGGCGATAGTTGCTGCGTCGGGTAATGACGTCGATTTGATGTCGCACATAACCTTGCAACGCGTCACGAAGGTTTACCGTTCGCGGCACCCCGTCGACCAAAGCAACCATGTTCACCGGAAAACTTGTTTGTAGCGTCGTGAGTTTGAACAAGTTGTTCATCACGACGTTCGAGTTGGCGTCACGTTTGAGGGTGATGATCAAATTTGTTTCGCCACCCGACGAGTTGTCGTTGACATCGGCGATGCCGTCAAGTTCGCCGCCGTCTACAAGTTCTTGAATGCGAGCAGCGATCGCCGAACAACTCGCTTGATATGGCAACTCGGTGACCACGATGCGCATTTGCCCACGCACGCCATCTTCAATTGCAACTTTGGCGCGCATTTTGATGCTGCCTCGACCAGTTTTATACGCCTCGTTGATGCCGCTACGACCCAAAATCAAACCGCCAGTCGGAAAGTCTGGCCCTTTGACGAACTTCATCAAATCGGCGATCGACGCCTCGGGGTTGTCGATCAGGTGCAGTGTTGCGTCAACAACCTCGCCAAGATTATGCGGCGGAATGCTCGTCGCCATGCCGACAGCAATGCCCTGAGAGCCGTTGACCAGCAAATTCGGAAACCGCGCCGGCAACACCGAGGGTTCTTCGGATGTGCCGTCATAGTTTGAAATTAAATCAACGGTGTCTTCGTCAATATCGGCAAGCAACTGCATCGCCAATGGATGCAACCGCGATTCGGTATAACGACTCGCAGCCGGGCCAAAGTCAGGAGAACCGTAGTTGCCGTGAAAGTCGATCAACGGGTGGCGCAAAGAAAACGGTTGGGCCATGCGAACCAACGCGTCATAAATTGCGCCGTCACCGTGCGGGTGATATCGCGCCATCGTGTCACCGGTGACGCGGGCACACTTGACAAACGGTCGATCTGGTCTGAAACCTTGTTGATGCATGTCCCAAATAATTCGACGGTGCACCGGCTTGAGCCCATCGCGCACATCTGGCAAGGCGCGCGACATGATTACCGACATCGCATAATCGATGAACGAGCGCTCCATTTCGTCTTGTAGTTGCACGGGTTGCACGCTTTCGTTTGGTGCGAGGGGCAGTTGTGCCGAGCCAGAATTTTTTGCCGTCGACGAAGCCTTTGGCGAGTTTGTTTTGCTCGTTTTCTTTGTTGGTTTTTTTGCCGCCATGGTCGTTATGTCCTATTCAATAAATTTCTAGAAATCGAGGTTGCGCACATCGCGCGCATTTTTCTGGATAAACAACTTGCGGCTCTCGACATCGTCGCCCATCAACACGCTCATTATGTTTTCGGCTTCGGCCGCCTCTTCAACGTTGACCTGCAACAAGGTGCGAGTTGCAGAATCCATCGTGGTGCTGCGCAACTCTTGCCAGTCCATTTCGCCGAGACCCTTGAGTCGTTGAAATTCTTTTTTGTGATTTGGGTTGGCCTTCAAGAACCTGTCTTTAGCCGCCTCATCTTTGAGATATGTCTTTTCTTTGCCGACTTCAGTCGAAAACAAAGGCGGTTGGGCGATGTAGATGAAACCGCTCTCGACCATTGGACGCATTTGTCGGTAGAAAAATGTCAGCAACAGAGTGCGAATGTGGCTGCCATCGACGTCGGCATCGGCCAAAATAATCACCTTGTGGTAGCGAGCCTTCTCGGCGGCGAATTCGTCGTTACCCACACCGCCACCTATCGCGGTAATAAGGGCTTGCACTTCGGTGTTCTTCAACATTTTGTCTAGTCGCGCGCGTTCGACGTTTAAGATTTTGCCGCGAATCGGCAAAATCGCCTGTGTTCGGGGATCACGTGCGTCTACGGCCGTGCCGCCAGCAGAATCGCCTTCAACGATGAACAATTCGCTTTCGGCTGGGTTGCCACTTTGACAATCTTTAAGTTTGTCGGGCATGCCCGCACCACTAAGGGCAGTCTTGCGTCGCACAGCGTTGCGAGCATTTTTTGCTGCGATACGTGCTTGTGCCGCGGCGACCGCCTTTTTGACAATTCGATTCGCCTCTGTCGGGTTCTCGAGCATCCACTCTTCGAGTTTTGTGTTCGTCTCTTTTTGTACGAATGACCTGATCGACACATTGCCAAGTTTGGCTTTTGTTTGACCTTCAAATTGTGGGTCACGCAGTTTCACTGTGACGATCGCCGTCAACCCTTCGCGAATGTCTTCGCCAAGGAGGTTCTCTTCTTTTTCTTTAAGACCACCCGAAGATCGGGCATATTTATTGACTACTGAGGTCAACGCCGTCTTAAAACCTTCGACATGCATACCGCCCTCGATCGTCGAAATGCCGTTGGCATAGCCATATATGCCCTCGTAATAACCGGTATTCCATTGCAGGGCGATTTCAAGGGTCTGGTCTGACTCGCTCGCTTCGTAATAGGCGACTTTATTAAACAATGATTCGCGCGAAACATTTAGATGTTTGACGAAGTCGATGATGCCACCTTTGTATTGATAGGTGACTTTGTCTTTTTTGCCTACTCGTTTATCTTCGAAAACAACTTCAAGATCACGATTCAAAAAGGCGATCGTCTGCAATCGCTCAAGAACGGTTCGTGCGACGAACTCGACGCCTTCAGAAGCGAAAATTTCTGGGTCGGGGTAAAAAGTTATCGATGTGCCGTTTGTTTTCGACGCCGACGCACCAACTTTTTGAATTTTTGATTTTGGTTTGCCGCCTTCGATGAACTCTTGTTTGAATCTTGATCCATCACGATCAATTTCGGCCACCAATTTTTTTGACAACGCGTTGACGACGCTGACGCCTACGCCGTGCAAACCGCCCGACACTTTGTAGCCGTCACCGCCGAACTTGCCGCCTGCGTGCAGAACTGTCAACACGACCTCAAGCGCACTCTTGCCTTTGTGTGGCCCCGAGGGATATGGGTCAACCGGAATGCCTCGACCGTTGTCTTGAACTTGACAAGAGCCATCTTCGTGCAACGTGATGGTGATTTTGGTGCAAAACCCAGCCATTGCCTCGTCTACCGAGTTGTCGACAACCTCCCAAATGAGGTGGTGAAGGCCATTTAGACCCGTTGAACCGATATACATACCCGGTCGTTTGCGAACCGGGTCAAGACCCTCGAGAACCTGAATATCTTTGGCTGCATATGTCGCCGAACCGCTCTTTGCAGACGCTGGTTTCGCTTTTGTTACAGCCATTTTTCGGGCACCTTCTAATTGATTTGCGGGTCTGTTTTGCTCAGAATAGAGCAAAATTATTCTACTCTCTAACTGTTCGCGCGACCTGATTTAACGCGGATATCTATTCCGCTAATTGTCGTGCCGGTGTGATGACTAAGGCTCGTGCAAATATCACGCTCTAAAAACTTCATGTGAGTTGACCATGCTGGGTCATCAACTTCAATCAATAGTCTGCCCCGGTCAAGTTTGATCGGCGTCACATGACTCGCCACTTGCTCGCCGACTAAATCGCCCCACAAGCCAAAGACCCCCGAAACCGTGTCAATATTTGGCGAACCGAGACTGTGCAGCAACCGATTTAATTCATCGCCGAGTTTTGACTCGTGTTGATTATTCGAGTCTGGTTCGAAATCTTCTGAAACTTCGTCATTGGTCATAGTCAAGCTTGCTATTCATTTGGTTTTTGCATCAGATTCTGGGGATGAGATTATCGCGCCGGCTTTTATCAACACCCGCTTGGTGATGTGTGCTTCAACCGGCAATTCGGAGGCCGTAGTTATCAAAACTTGGCCCACCGGAAAGTGATTCAGCAACGCTTTCGCGCGGTTTGGGTCGAGCTCTGAAAGGACATCGTCCAAAATCAAGATCGGTATTTCGCCGACACTTTGACTAATGAACCGATGCAGTGCAAGTCGCAACGCCAGAGCCATGGTGCGTTGCTCGCCTTGTGAAGCATGTGTTCGTGCCGGCAGGTTGTTGATAAAAATTTCGAAGTCGTCGCGATGCGGGCCGACCGTCGTCACGACTCGACGCAAATCTTCTGTGCGCGATTCGACCAAACATTTAGCCAAACCGATTTTTAACCATTCGGGTGAATAGTTGATTGAAATGTCACTTGGTTGTTGTGCGAGTTCTTCGTAGGCATGAATAATGAACGGCGAAAGTTTTGCGACGAGTTCGGTTCTCGCCTTGCCGAGTTGAGTGCCAAGATCCGAAAATTTTTCGTCCCATAAAT
>Ga0214921_10011676_pt1 | contig 10632 bp, 9 predicted proteins | sample LL1505_MetaG_FD_177992 | JGI IMG/M metagenome (GOLD analysis project Ga0214921, IMG submission 177992) | Freshwater microbial communities from Lake Lanier, Atlanta, Georgia, United States - LL-1505 | ecosystem: Environmental > Aquatic > Freshwater > Lake | place: USA: Georgia | collected 2015-05-28
CTAAAAAGATTCCTTATTAATTGAATTTCTTGCTCTAGTGATTTATTTTTTCTAGTTGTACCATCTTCCAAAGGAGAGTAGAAATTTACAGGGACATAGCCACAACGATAATTTCTTAGTACCCATGATCGAACTGCGAGATCATGATCATCATACCCAAGAAAAAACTTCTCAATATCAAAACCGCCAACATCATGATATTTTTTTTTATCAATAAATAATGGGCCTCTCATAACTGTTTCACCTAACCAAATTTTTCTTTTATCGTGGAAAAGATTTGCATTTATATTTAATCCTAATTTACCTGCTCTACCTGATTTACAAAATGTATTTGAGTCAGGAAATATTTGATTTTTGGACAAATGAGGTTTTAGGAAATTTGTGTCTTTATAATAATTTTTTATGGATGTCAGAATAAAAATTGGGATAAGATGCTTAATGAATCTTGTGAGTAATTTAAAAATATATCTACAAAAACTCCAACTAATAATCTCTTCAGGCCACATGCTTTCCAAATAAAAACTGTAAAAATCTGAAACCTTTTCTGTGCCGCGACCAGAGAGCATTATTATATCTGAGTATGATTGCATCGCTTGAAGGAGTTTTTTATCAAATCCGTATTCTAAGATTTTCATATCAGCCTGAATCTCAAGGATATATTTTGCCTTTGATATTTCAATTCCTGATACATCACACTGTGTTTCATAAACTGGTCGTTCGAAATGATATAAAGATATACTGCTACAAAACTTAGAAAGGTTAATAATATTTCGTAGCTCACTTATTAGGACACCTAAGGTATTATCTGTACTGGAGTCGTTGATAATTATTATTTCATGTGGAAGTATTGAGTTCTCTAAAACAGATTTAATATTTTGAATTATTCTTGATTCCTGATTAAAAACTGGTATCACAATAGATGTTATAATTTTGTCATTTGACAATCCTTTTAAATTAAGTACTAATTTAGGAAAATTTTTCATCTATAAAATTATTTATTTTTTATATTTTAAAAATATGAAATAAAATAAACTATATAAGATTATAAAAACTATAATCGCAACAAAAATAAAAAATGGTTTATCATAAATCCAGTTTATAACAAGAAGAGGGAACATCCAAAGTAAACTCAAAGTTGGCGTTACAAGTGAGTTTGCTATTTTTTTATTAATTAATACCGTGGCAAGAAAATTATAAATTTTAATATGCAAATGTAATTTATCAGGGGTTGTTAGAGAAGCTCTATTAATTAAACGTCGAATTAAACTAAAAATGACCTCTGAAGCCGGATAGATTAAAATAAGGACTGCGAGCCATGGTGAAATTTCAGGGTGACGACCAAAGAATACGATTGTAAAAATACTTACAATAAAACCCAGACTATATGCTCCAAGATCTCCAAGAAAAATTAGACCGTATGGATAATTTAATAGCATAAAAGGGACCAAAAGAAGCAGAATATGTGCAGTTATCCATAACATAATTGAATCATTAGTTTTGTAACATAAGAAAATGAGTGCAGTAAGAATAGTTAAAGTAACTGCTCCGCATAACCCGTTCACCCCATCAATAAAATTCATACCATTGGCGATTGAGATAATACTTGTGATGTAAAAAATACTAAGTCCACCTTTATACGCAATGAAAGTGGTTAAGATTGAAACATCTCTTAAGTCCGGCAGTGGTCCTAAATAATTAGTCATAAATAACCAGCTCACGAAGATTAGAGAAAAAAATCTAATTGCTGGACTTACATTTTGATAGAGATCTTCTTTTAACCCAACAATAATTAAAGGGATAAGGCAAATCAATAAAAGACTCAGAAGTGACGAGCCTTCATTCATATCGGAGCAATAAACAAAGCCTATTAGGGAAATAATCAAGACTAAACCTGCTAATCTTGGAGTTTCGTTTATATGAATTCGCTGTATACTCCGATAATTTTTAAGGCCAAAATTTAAGTATATTTTTTTGTGCCATGATAAAATAATTGCAATTTCTAATAAAAGAAAAATTATCATCCAGAGCAAAATAAATGGATCTAGCAGTTGTGTAATATTAAAATTCATAGTGAAATTCGCAGCATATATTTAAAATTATTATAAAAAAACTAAAATTATTTTATATCTAAACTTTCAGTAATATGAAAAAAGTAAAAAAACTTCGGGGCTCTTCGGAGTTTTAATCTGGCAAATTATTTCTATCGTTTGAAGCGACTATGCATTAGTATGTAAATTAGATATATAAGCTATTAAAAGAGTTAAGCAGCTAAATTTTCTATATCATTCTGCATTTAGTACAATATATCTAATACAAAAAATTTAACAATTATGTTTAATATAAAAAAAATATTAAGAAAATTAGGTTATCAAAATTTTCTAGAATTAAATAATGAGTTCGATTCAATTATATCAATATATTATAATAAAGAATCCAACGAGCTCAGAGAATTGGCTGAAAAATATGGCTCTGATAAAGGAGAAGTATTTGAGCTAGGGCACCCCTACACTTGGCCCTCGCATTCTTATGCTGATTTCTACTATAGATTATTTTCAAATAATAAAAATACAATCAAAAAAGTTTTAGAATGTGGTATTGGAACAAATAATCCATCTCTAATATCCTCAATGGGTATAGAAGGCGTACCCGGAGCATCCTTAAAAATTTGGCGAGATTTTTTCCCTAACGCACAAATTTATGGTGTAGATATTGATCGAAATATTTTGTTCCAAGATGAAAGAATACAAACTTTTTATGTGGACCAGCTTGACAAAAATTCTATTGCTTCTTTTTGGAAAAAAGTTAATTTTGATAGCTTTGATTTTATAATTGACGATGGGCTTCATACCTTCGAAGCAGGATCTTGCTTTTTTGAACATTCCTATAATTATCTTTGTGATAAAGGAATTTACATAATTGAGGATGTTTGTATTGATGATTTTTTAAAATATAAAAACTTCTTTTTAAATTTTCGTTGCCATGTTGACTATGTATGCTTAAAGCGCCCTCATCATAAGTTAGGTGATAACAATCTAATAGTAATCAGAAAATACTAAGATTATGTGCTTAAAAACTTGTTTAAACTATATATTTAAATTTACTTGTGATTCCAATTTTTTTCATTTAAATTCATACACTTAACACATTAACATCAAATCCATTGTCTCTAAGAAAAGCATTACGCCTAGCATTATCCCGATCAACTTGGATCATTTCTATGCACATTTCTTGAGCTGTAATCTCTGGTTGCCAACCAAGCTTTTGATTTGCCTTTGAAGGATCTCCTAGTAACGTCTCAACTTCCGTTGGACGGAAATATTTTTTGTCTACTTGAACTATTGGTTTGGATAAATCACATCTACATGAAGATGATTGACTATCTATAGGCTCCCAATACCCAACTTCATTAATACCTAAACCCTCCCAACGCATTCTCATCCCCAATGCTTGGGCGCTCCACTCAATAAATTGTCTAACACTAAATTGCACGCCAGTTGCAATGACAAAATCCTCTGGCTTTTCTTGCTGCAACATCATCCATTGCATCCTTACATAGTCTTTCGCATGTCCCCAGTCACGCCTCGCATTTAAGTTACCCATGTAAAGACAGGTTTCTAATCCTTCAAAGATATTCGATAAACCTCGGGTAATCTTCCTGGTCACAAAAGTCTCTCCCCGACGAGGACTTTCGTGATTAAAAAGTATCCCATTGCATGCATAAATACCATAAGCTTCTCGATAATTAACTGTAATCCAGTAGGCATACATTTTGGCTGCAGCATAAGGACTTCGAGGATAAAATGGGGTTGTTTCTTTTTGAGGAGTTTCCTGCACCAAGCCATAAAGCTCGGAAGTGGACGCCTGATAAAACCGCGTCTTTTTTTCTAGCCTAAGAATACGAATCGCCTCAAGTATTCTTAGAGTTCCGATCGCGTCAACATCTGCTGTATATTCTGGGCTCTCAAAGCTTACTGCCACATGACTCTGTGCACCCAAATTATAAATCTCATCCGGCTGCGTGTCTTGAATTATTCTCAACAGATTGCTGGAATCGGTTAGATCACCATAGTGCAATCTAAAGCAAGAGCTTTCAATGTGAGGATCTTGATATATATGATCTATACGGGCAGTATTGAAAGAGCTTGCTCGGCGTTTAACCCCATGAACGACATAACCCTTCCCTAACAAAAATTCTGCCAGATAAGATCCGTCTTGCCCTGTAACGCCAGTAATTAATGCTACTTTTTGTGACATATCTTTCTCCCTATTCCATTCTTAACGCATCAGCGTGCGTAATAAAGTCCTTATAGGCCATTTTTAAGCCAGATATAAGATCTACAGTTGGCTTCCACCCTAAAGAGCTAAGTCTACTGCTATCCATTAATTTTCTGAGAGTTCCATTAGGTTTAGTATTATCAAAAATGATCTTCCCATCAAAGCCAACAGCCTGACTAATAGCACATGCCAATTCATGTATTGTTACATCATCTCCGTATCCAACATTTATATGGCTTTGCATTGGTAGAGTGTGAGTATCATATAAATTTTTATCGAGATTCATGATATGAATACTCGCAGATGCCATATCATCTACATATAAAAACTCTCTTTTAGGAATACCCGTACCCCAAATAGTTACAAATGGTTTATTTGAAACCTTAGCCTCGTGGAATCTCCGAATCAGTGCTGGAATAACGTGTGAGTTCTCGTGATGATAGTTATCCCCAGGACCATACAAATTTGTTGGCATCACACTTCTATAGTCGACACCATATTGCCTATTGTAACTCTCGCATAATTTAATGCCCGCAATCTTAGCAATCGCATAAGGCTCATTGGTTGGCTCCAAAGCCCCAGTTAATAGAGCGCTTTCACGCATAGGCTGGTCAACTAATTTCGGATAAATACAACTTGATCCTAAAAACAAAAGCTTATGTACATTATGCCGCCAAGCAGCGTGGATAATATTATTCTGAATCATTAAGTTTTCGTAAATAAAATGGGCTGGATAAGTATTATTGGCATAAATACCTCCAACTTTTGCAGCGGCTAAATAAACTTGGTCTGGACGCTCTTTATCAAAAAAATCATTAACCGCACCTTGATTAGTAAGATCTAATTCAGTGCGAGTGCGGAAAACGATATTATCAAATCCATCTGCACTAAGCTTCCTCAAAATCGCAGATCCAACCATGCCACGGTGACCTGCCACATATATTTTAGACGTTTTATTCATAGTTAATTTCGACCATATCCGTCATCAATTCGCACAATATCATCCTCTCCAAGATAAGTACCTGATTGCACCTCAATAATTTCAAGAACATCAGTTGATGGATTTGATAATCGATGTTTTTCTCCTAAGGGAATGAATGTAGATTCATTTTCTTTCAGGGTAATCAGCTTATCACCACAAATCACCTCAGCAATTCCCTTAACAATCACCCAATGCTCAGCCCTTTCAGCATGTTTTTGAAGGCTTAAACTTGCACCAGGATTCACCTGAATACGCTTAACCTTGAATCGATCTCCCACATCAATCGTGTCATACCAGCCCCATGGACGAGATACTTTGCGATGAAGCATGTGCTCGTCTCGGGCTTGATCTGATAACTGACTTACAATTTTTTTCACAAAATGACTTTGACTTCGCTCTGCTACCATTAAGGCATCAGAGGTTTCGATAATTACTAAATTATTAACACCAACAGCAGTTACAAGTCGATAGCTAGAATGAATTAAATTATTTTTAGACTCTTTGACAATTACATCACCTTGAATCGAGTTACCATTCTGATCTTTTTCAGCGACTTGCCAGAGAGCATCCCATGAGCCTAAGTCATTCCAACCAGCATTGAGCGGTATTACTTTTATTTCAAATTCAGAGCCTGGACACCTCTGTATCACAGCATAGTCAATAGACTCGCTTGGAGTCTCGAGAAATAATTTATAGTTAGGCCTGATGAAGTTTTGATCGACTGATGATTGATTAAAAGCTTTTTCTGTTGAAGTCAGAATATCTTTCCTGAAAGTGTTAAGTGCTTTAATCCAGATGCTAGCGCGAACCACAAACATACCAGCGTTCCAACTATAGTCTCCACTATCAAGATAAGATTGAGCAGTCTGAAGATCAGGCTTCTCGATAAATTTAGCAACATTAAAGTCACCTAAGTCAGAAGCAGCGCCAGATTGCTTGATATATCCAAAACCAATTTCTGGGCTTATTGGTTTAATGCCTAAGATTGCAATTGACCCTGAATCCGCAACTCTAACGGCTCGCTGAATGGCATCAATAAAGGCTTCTGTATTTTGCACAGTTTGATCAGCAGGTGTTACAACCAAAACAGGATCAGCACCATCTTTTAATGCCTGCAAGGCAGCAAGCGTCAGCGCTGGTGCGGTATTCTTACCTTCAGGCTCTAGTATTAATTTTGCAGAAACTGATGATATTTCTCTTAATTGCTCCAGTGCAATAAATCGGTGTTCTTCACCTGTCACCACAAACGTTTTGCCAACCGAAATATTGCTAGAAGCAATATTATTTACACGCTCAACAGCCTGCTGAAACAAGCTAATTTTGCCAGACAAAACAAGAAATTGCTTAGGGAATCCTGCCCGTGAAAGTGGCCAGAGCCTAGTGCCCGAACCGCCACATAAGATCACAGGTGTTACATGTAACTGACTCATTTGAGGGACTGCTCCCACTTCCATGCACTACTGCACATAGACTTTAGATCTCGAGTAGCCTTCCACTTTAGAAGTTTCTCCGCCTTCTTTGCTGAGGCATAACAAGATGCAACGTCACCAGGACGACGGTCCACAACCTCATACGGAATACTCTGATAATTGGATGAAGTAAATTGGTCAATCATTTCAAGCACACTGCTTCCATAACCTGTTCCTAAGTTGATGGCATGCCAGCCTTTTGTGCCAGCTAAAAAATTAATTGCTGCAAGGTGGCCTGATGCTAGATCCATCACATGAATATAGTCCCTTACTCCTGTACCATCAATAGTAGGATAGTCATTCCCGAACACATTAACTTTAGCGCGCTTACCTGCTGCCACCTGCGATACAAATGGCATCAAATTGTTCGGAATGCCATTAGGGCTTTCACCTATCAATCCTGATTCATGGGCACCAACCGGATTAAAGTACCTTAGAGAAACAACACCGAATGCACTATCAGTGGCAACGACATCCTGGAGCATTTCCTCGATATGAAGCTTGGTTCTGCCGTAAGGATTTGTTGGGTTAGTTGGGTGACTCTCATCGATGGGGAGATATTGCGGCTCACCGTAAACAGTCGCACTGGAACTAAAGACTAGGGACTTGACCTGATTCTGTTCCATTGCCTTTAGGAGAGAAATTGTACCGCCGACATTATTATCGAAGTACACAATTGGCTTTTTTACCGACTCCCCCACCGCTTTAAATCCAGCGAAATGGATGACAGCATCCGCCTGATAATCTTTAATAGTTTTAGATAATAGCGAGATATCGCGAACATCGCCCTCAACAAAGGGAATCGCTTTTTCCGTAATTTGTTCGATACGACTAATAACATCTTTCTGACTATTAGATAAGTTATCGAATAACACAACTTTGTGACCACCCTCTATAAGCACTCCAGCGGTATGGCTGCCTATGTATCCTGTGCCGCCTGTCAACAAGATATTCATTTGGATGCACCCATCTCTTGGGGTTGATAATACTCGATATCAAACATATTTTTTGTAATTTTCATAAAATCAATCTTTCAATTTTGATTGAAGAGATTCAATTTCTTTTTTCAATGAATGATATTCATGCATTTTTCGCTTTAAAAAACCAGAAGTAAGTCGTACCTTTTCAGAGATGCCTTTTGGAGTTAATAAATAAAAATAACCTATTTTTTTAGGGTTTTTATTAAAATTATGGATTTTAATATATCCAATATTGATAAGTGCCTTTAGGCAATAATTGACGCCGCCTAGACTAACACCTAATTTTTGAGCGATTTCTCTTTGTGAAATATCAGGATTATCTTCAAGTAGGCGAAGTATTCAAAAATGGAGATCTAAGTCAATCTTTTTTAAAGGCTTCTTCAAAAAAATATGCTCGTTATTGTTCAATAATGAACAATAATAAACTCAAATTAAAAAAAAACAACCATTTAAAATTAAAATTGCTTAAGGAAATATTTCACTAGAGGTAAAAATAGCTCCAAGTGAATCCCTGGAGGAAAGATGAATATTTATGTTCTTAGGCCAATCTATATTAAGGGTTTTATCATTCCACATAATACAACGCTCACAATCTCTATGATAGAAATCTGTTGTTTTATATAGATATTCTGAAGTATCGGATAACGTTAAAAAGCCATGCGCGAAACCTTCTGGTATATAAAGCTGTCTCTTATTTTCACTTGATAAAATTTCTGCAACATATTGCCCACATGAAAGGGATGACTCTCTTATATCAACAGCTATATCTAAGACTTCACCTTGAATGACGCGCGTTAATTTAGCTTGAGCATGAGGTGGCAATTGATAATGAAGGCCTCTTAATACACCTTGAGATGATTTTGAATGATTGTCTTGTACAAAAGAAACATTTAATGAAATTTCTTTTTTAAAAATATCCTCTCTAAAGCTTTCAAAAAAAAAGCCACGTGAATCTTCAAATACATCTGGTTCGATTAAAAGTACATCTGGAATGCTTAAAGGGGTCACTTTCATATTTAAATAATTTTTCTTATAAGATGCGTTTTTAAATTTGAATCAGAACATTTTTAAGTACAGCTGCTACTTCCAGTTTCCATCTTGGCAATTCTAACATGAAGATCTTTTTAATTTTTTTCGTGTTAAGTCTGGAATTCATGGGACGTTTTGCTACTGTTGAATGTTGGTCACTTGAGATCGGTTTAATATCTTGAGATGTCATGGTCGTTTTTAAACCTAAACGCATTGCTTCATCATTTATAAAACACGCATATTGATACCAGTTAGTTTCCCCCTCAAGGGCAACATGGTATGTCCCAAAATCTTTAAAATTAGGATTATTTAAAATAGTTTCTACAATTTTGAAAGTAACATTAGCTATCGCATCAGCTGAAGTGGGTTTACCCTTTTGGTTGCTCACGATATTTAGAGATGACTTTTCTTGAATAAGCTTTAATATTGTTTTTAAAAAATTCTGTCCATGGCTACCAAATACCCAGCTTGTTCTTAAAATAATATGTTTATTGTGTTGACGAACCGCTTCTTCACCCTCCCATTTTGTTTGACCATACACCAATTGAGGATTAGCTTGATCAGTTTCTATATAAGGTTCATTTTTTAAACCATCAAATACATAATCCGTTGAAAAATGAATCATAGGAATATTAAGTTGAGATGCCTTTTTTGCTAAAACCTTAGGGGCTTCTGTGTTTACTTTATAAGCTAATTCAATTTCTGTCTCTGCCTTATCAACGTCCGTATATCCTGCAGCATTAATAATCATATCGGGCTTAATTTTTTCAACAAATATTCTAATCGCATCAGAGTTTTCTAAATTAAGCTCATTTCGATTTGTCGCAATCACCTCACCTATTGATGCTAATTTTTTATGGAGTGCGAAACCTAGCTGACCGTCTTTACCTGTGAGTAAGATTTTCACGAATATTGCTCTTGAATCCAATGTTGATATTCACCAGACACAACATGATTCATCCATGTTTCATGCTCCAAATACCAAAGAACCGTTTTGCGAAGTCCTGTTTCAAAAGTTTCTTTAGGCTTCCAATTTAGCTCGCGTTCTAATTTCGAAGCATCAATCGCATATCGTGTATCGTGGCCGGGCCTATCTTTAACAAAAGTGATTTGGTCTCGATAACTTTTACCATCTAACTTTGATTTTAATTCATCCAAAATATCGCATAAAGCTTCGACTACCTCTAAATTTGTTTTTTCATTTGAGCCACCGACGTTATAAGTTTCGCCAATGTACCCTCTATTTAAAATTTCGCGAATCGCACTGCAATGATCTTTCACATAGAGCCAATCACGGATCTGTTGACCGTCCCCATAGATAGGTAAAGATTTATTATTTAAAGCATTTAAGACACATAAAGGGATCAATTTTTCTGGGAATTGATATGGGCCATAATTATTCGCAGAATTAATTGTCAAAACTGGAAACTTATAAGTCTGAAACCACGCGCGAACCAAATGATCGCTTGCAGCCTTGCTGGCACTGTATGGGCTATTAGGTCTGTAGGGGAAACTTTCGGTCGAACGATGATCTGATGCATGAAGTGATCCATAAACCTCGTCTGAGGATATATGTAAAAAACAAAAATCTTCTTTTAAATTCTTTTCTAAATCATTCCAATAACTTCTTGCAGATTCAAGTAAATTATAAGTACCTACAATATTGGTTTCAATAAAATCTTTTGAATCATTAATTGAACGATCTACATGGCTTTCGGCTGCGAAATTTATGATTGCTCTAACTTGGTATTTTTTTAAAATATCTGAAACAAGAGCACGATCTCCAATATTTCCCTGAATAAAATGATGATGAGGATTGTTGTTTAAAGAGGATAAATTTTCGAGATTGCCAGCATAAGTTAACAAATCGAGAGATACCACATCTTCTTAAAACAAC
>Ga0214921_10011677_pt1 | contig 10631 bp, 13 predicted proteins | sample LL1505_MetaG_FD_177992 | JGI IMG/M metagenome (GOLD analysis project Ga0214921, IMG submission 177992) | Freshwater microbial communities from Lake Lanier, Atlanta, Georgia, United States - LL-1505 | ecosystem: Environmental > Aquatic > Freshwater > Lake | place: USA: Georgia | collected...
TGGTAATACTTGGTAATACTTGGTAATACTTGGTAATACTTGGTAATACTTGGTAATACTTGGTAATACTTGGTAATACTTGGTAATACTTGGTAATACTTGGTAATACTTGGTAATACTTGGTAATATGATATTGTAAATAAAAATATAGATTATTATTAAGAGATTATTTAAAATATGTATGAAAGGTTTGTTTCAAATACCGAAAATGATCAAATTGTAGAAAAGATATTTACTATTCTAGGATACTCTGTGCTAACATTAGTGGTATATGGGATATTAGCGTGGTCATACAATATAACAGATAGAAATCATAATTTGTTTATATCGCTATACTCGCTATTTGTATTATTCTATGCTATAATAATTATTGTAATTGTAGTAATTAATAAAGATAATTATGATTTGATGTCTTATACGATGTTATTCGGCATATCAATATTTGTAATATTTACTGCATTCTTCATTAGCTTTTTCTTTCTTCTAAAATATTTTAATGTATTCCCATCATATTATAATAAAACTGGTGATATTGCTAATCTGGAATACAGAGGTTTTTAGTAATTCAGAGATATTCAAAGAATGATAAAATATATATGATTGCAAATAATGACGCAGATTTAATATATATATCAAAATTATTTAGATTGTCTTGTAGATAATCAGGCATTTTCTCATACATCGTATTGATAACCCCTGAATTATATATTATCAATGATATTATAACCAATATAAGGCTCTTTTTTGCTACTTCTATATCTAAATAGAAAGACATATTATCAAATTTATTTTGATAATTCTTTGAGTTAGGCGGTAGTCCTTGCATCCCTTGCTGTCCTCCTTGCATCAGTTGTTGTTGCATCCCTTGCTGTTGCATTCCTTGCTGTTGTTGCAGTTGTTGTTGTTGTTGTTGTTGTTGTTGTTGCACTTGCTGTTGTAGCAGTTGTTGTTGCATTTGTTGCGGCAATTTATTTGCTTGTTTGGAACTATGTAGTTCTTCTTGGAACTCATTTAAAACGTCTTGGACTATTGGGTCATTAATGTCATTTGCATCTATGTTTGTTTGTTGTGTTTTTAGCGGTAATGTATTTATAGGTGTTGACATAATTATAATTCTATCTACTGATATATAATATTTTCAATATAAATTATATTACGCAAATATGGAGATATCTTAGATATTATACTGAAGTAGCAAATATTTTTTCAAAGAAATTTGGAACACTTATTAGATTATCTGGCGTTGTATTAACATCATAAGGTTTTAATGGTTTATCTATGCTATTGCATTTAATTGCGTAGGATTTATACTTATAACACGTATCTTCGAGATTAAATACGTTTCCCTCGATATCTTTAATATCTGGCGCTGAATATACAACGCAGTTGTCCTTGCATATACGTCTAAATAGCAGAGCGAGCGCAAGACCAAATAATGCGCTAACAATGATTTGCCCTGTTTCATCATAAAATAACCTGTCTATCGTAACTCTTAACCCCGTCATAGCTTCTTTAGGCGCACCCGCTCCTTTTTTATTCATCTCTATATATATCTATCTATCTATTCTAATGTATAAAAATTTAAAAAAAGAATTACTAGATTACTATATTATAGGTTGCGTTAGTGATGCCTCAGTGCACTTCACTTCCTCTGCGTTGTATTTATAGCATTGATTGTCGTGGTTCATATATACTATTTTATTCGCATTGTAAGGCGTTGGATATTTTATAACATTCCTTATTGGGGGCGATGAAATATATACATAGAAAATCCCCAATACAAAAGCGAAGGCGAAACTTAGCCAGTTCATTTTAAACATCATTGTATCTTTAATATTTTTTACCATAATATCTCTATCTATTTATCAATTTTATATTTAGCATTATTTATTTAGGTTTATAATTAACATCTTTGATACATCTATTTGTTATAGGGTTTAATACTTTGCCTTCGGGACATTTCTTGACTTTTTTTGCTACTGCTGCAGCCACACCTGCCTTATCGTCATCAGCCTTAACCTTTTTAGCCTTTACACATTTCTTCGTTTTAGGATTTAATACTTTACCTGCAGGACAGGGATTAGCCGCCGCATTAGCCGCATTACTAGGCTTTATTACGCGTTCCTCAAGATTTATATATTCAGATGTATAGATGTCGGCAACTTCCTTATAATCCTCGATTTTACATTCCAAATAATCATATAATGCCGATAATGTTTTAGTTTCTCTTAGAATATTATGAAAGCCCTCTTTTTTTTCTAAAAAAAAATCATAGTTGACATTATTCTTTTCTCTGACATTCTTATAAATTTCTTCGTATTTCATCTTTTTTTGCACTATTATATCATTGGCATCATTCTTATACTTAAAATAATCGTTAATAAGTTTTTTAATTGCATTCAATTTTAAAACATTCGAATTATTAGCATTTAAAGGATCCTTTGCATTTGCACCTTTTTCATACATATTAATATTTAGAATGTTTTTTTCAATATCTTTTAATATATCCATTTACTAATATTAAGGATAAAAATAAAATATTAACGCGGATATAAGAAAATGTCTTCAAACATGCTTTTATAAAATGTTTGAAGGCTCTCTTCGGGTTTTAATTGTTCTTCATAAATACTTCTAGGTATGTATTTAACAACAACTTTGTCTTTTTTGCATACTGCTTTATTACTATAATACCCTTGAATAACTAAAATAGACCCTATGAATAGCAAAAATATTGCTATTGCTTTCATTTCTTAATATTAAGGAATAAGAAAAAAAAATTAGAAATACAAATTATTCGATGCCCAGTTTTTGAGCACTCCAAGCATCCACTTGCTCTATGCTATCTTTAAGCTCAGACATTTCAATAGGGTCAGCATTTGCATCAGAGCCCTCTGCGTCCGTTCCGACTACTACTTCAGTCGCCGCTTCATCAGTCGCCGCTTCAGCGGAAACGTCAGCAGTATCAGCGGAAACGTCAGCAGTATCAGCAGATACTTCTCCATCAGCCGTCGCATCAGTAGGTTCTTCAGGAATTACTTGATTAGCTGCGCTATTAAATAAGGAAGTCTTTCTATTCTCGAAAACAACATCCTTATCATTCATATTCTTCTTATATTCTTTCATCAGCGTATTCAGTTGTGTTTCGGCATATTCTTGATTTTCCAAGCAATCAGGGTTGGGCGACCAAGGACACCAGCATCCTACTTGAGCAATATAAATATTAAACTTACTATCAAGTTTTTTAATAAACTCACTGCGATTTTTAGCTTCCTCAATAGTATCGAATACACCCCTGACTTTGATACCACGAATAGAAGTAATAAAGTTATTATCGCGGTGATATGACGCTTCGAGTTCTTGGTTATTCACAGATTTGTAAAACCCATATTGTTCGCTCATATCCTTAGGGTCAAAGATATACGCATTATTCTCTTTGACGGAGTCAACGAAGTCCTTTGAATCGCTATATTTGGATGCAATACCATCGAGCAATGCAGTCATATCACTGCTAAACTTCTTAATGAACTCACTGAACATATAAGCCTCCTTATTAACTAGGACATCTTCGGGGCTCAAGAAAGACAGCAGAACAAAGTTTTGCCCTCTAATAGGTTTATCCTCGTCCAGATAATCGACCTCTTTAACGCTGGTTACACTAGTGCTTTCTGCGGATGACATTTAATATCTCTTTTCTAATAATAATATATATTATAAATCTTATATATATTTTTAGATATGGTGCATAATAAATACGATTATAATTATCTTGAATTATAATTAAAATAGCAAATAGCAAAAATATTTTATATTATTATAATAGTATAATTAATATAATAAATGGAATATTCCGTCGATTTTTGGGATGTCGTAATAAGACTTCTTAAATACGCATTTGAAGGTCTCATAGTTGCCTTTGTAGCACTTATATTACCTAATAACAAGTTGGCTTGGAGTGAAATATGGATGCTCGCATTAACTGCTGCTTGCACCTTCTCGGTTCTTGACCTACTATCCCCAGCAGTCTCTTCAGGTGCTAGACAAGGTGTAGGTTTAGGCGCTGGCTTCCGTATGGTTGGTTTCCCCAATGGATTTTAATTTTAGGTAATCTGATGTAATGTGTTATAACGATGGTATTATTTCATAATTGAGTTCTACACATATTTTTTTCCATATTTGGTCTTGGACATATAGTTTTTCTCTACTTTTTAATAATGGGAAATATTTAAGGTATTCATTTAAACCTAATATTTGAAAAAATTTATATAACACATAACTATATGATAAAAAGTTCTTCCTATCTTTCGGACAATGTTTTAGAAAAGGCGCTTGAATATTTCTAAACATATTGCATAACTTATCTTCTAATTCTTGGCTAAATTGCGGCGTAGGTATTCCATTAATTCTGTTAATAATATAATTTATATGCTCGTAATATTTGTTTATCCTAAGACGTTTGAGAATATCCCGCATTTTAGTATATGTGATTGTTTTAGCATCTATAATCTTTTCTTTCTTTATTTCCGTTAAAATCTTTTCAAATATTTCATCAGGAATATCTGTGCTTTCCTTTCCTTGAACCTGATTACACCATTCTCTAAAATGGTTTATACGCTTATAACTAAAATGCGAAGTATCCTTTGTGTTCTGTTTTAATATAGGTCTATTCTGCTCCACGAGAAGCAATTCTTGATATCCGCAGATATTGCAAATAATTATTGCGTCGTGCTGCAAACACGTCATCTGATTTTTACAATTTTTACATATTTCTATGTCCTCCTCTTCGACATTTCTAACATATTTCTTGTTTATTATAGACATATATTTATCCACTAGCGAACTCTTATCTATCACATTATCTTCCTTTGTATTATTTGAATATTCATAATTATTCTTAGAAGGTCTAATGTTAATATTATCCTTATCCTTATCTTTATCCTTATCCTTATCTTTATCTTTATCTAGTAAGACATTAGGGGTTATATAGTTATTGCTTCTCTGCTTATTATCGCTAACTTTAATAACGCCAACGTCATCAGTGCATCCTACGCTGCTGCCGCCACTAACTAGAGGCTGTTCCATATTTAAATTATTAAGAGCATCTAATACATTGATTGTTGTTGCTGATACCGATGAGCGTTTTTTCTTTGAATCGTTCTTGTATATCTTTGGTTGTCTGCTTAATAATTCGCTAGAAGAAATGCAAACTCCATTCGATATTGATGTGTGCGTATTACTTATGTTCGACTGCTTTTCTACAGTATCATAATATTGAAATAAAATATAACTGGTATTTTTATAATATTCGATTTCGTTATACGATTCCAACTCTTTTATATTGTTCTTGAGTTCAATAATTTTCTCTCTTATAATAATATTGCTAGTCCATAGACTATTTATATGCTCCTTGTTATCTTGGATATTCTTAAATGCCTCTATATTTTTCATAATTAGGTTTGATTGAACTTCAAAATCATACAACAATACTTTGCAGTTTTCTTTGTCCTTGTTAGTAAGTTCAAATTTCTTTATAATATTGTTGTGCATCGCATCTAGCGTAAAAACCTCATTATTATCTGATATATATTTTTTTTTTGATGATTTTTCTTTGAACATCTTTATAATAGAATTATTAATATTAATTTTTATATAATAAATATATTAATACATACATTTAATTCATATTTTTTTCTCCTCTAATAGTATAAAGAATATAGCGTAAATGGGTGGTGGTCTTCTTCAATTAGTAGCTTATGGAGCACAGGATGTTTATTTAACTGGTAATCCTCAAATTACCTTTTTCAAGGTTGTATATCGTCGTCATACTAACTTCGCTATTGAGGCTATCCAACAAACCTTTAACGGAACTGCAGGATACGGGCAAACAGTGAACTGCCAGATATCTCGTAATGGTGATTTAATTAATCGCGTATATCTTCAAGTGTCGCTACCTAAAACTACTGGGACTAGAACTTTAACAACAGGAACCCGATATGTCAATTACGTGGGTCTTCGCCTTATTAAATCAGTTCTTATTGAAATAGGCGGACAACAAATAGATAAGCATTATTCAGATTGGCTATATATTTGGAATGAACTTTCCCTTCCTCGCGGCAAACGTTATGGTTATGATACTATGGTTGGTGCGGATAAGGATTTTACTACATTCAATAACACTACCTTATACATTCCTCTTGAATTCTGGTTCTGTCGCAATGTTGGTCTAGCGCTTCCTTTAATTGCCCTCCAATATCACGAAGTTAAAATCAAGATTGACTTTGAAACAAAGGCTAATTGTGCTTTTGATTTAGTTGATACTGATGCAACTGCTGATGGTGCCGCGACCATAGCGAATGTTCCCGATATTACTGATATGTCGCTATGGGTTGATTACATTTTCCTTGATACCGACGAACGCCGCCGATTTGCTCAGCTATCTCACGAGTATTTAATAGAACAACTTCAATTCACTGGAACTGAAACTCTTAATAATAATGCTAATAATCGCATTAAACTCAACTTTAATCATCCTTGCAAGGAACTTGTATGGGTAGCAAAACCTAAGTTTGATAAGAAAGCGTCTTGGTATAATTATACTAATATAGATAATGTAGATTTAACAAAGGATGGTCTAGTAGATGTATTACCGAAGTCTACATCAAATTATATCACAGACTTCACTACATCAAATTATATGTTTGGTTATAATTTTGCTACTGCTGGTACTCCCTCATTAAATGCATCAACCCCTTTCGCGGATGCTATATTACAATTAAATGGCAATGATCGTTTCAGCGTCCGCGACGGAGCATATTTCTCATATGTTCAACCTTATCAACATCACACTAATATACCTTCAAATCCGGGTATCAGCGTTTATTCATTTGCTCTTAAACCCGAAGATCATCAACCCAGTGGAACTTTAAATATGTCCCGTATTGATACTGCTACACTTATGATTACAACTAAGGATGTTTCAAAATACACTACAGGTTCTACTACATTTGATGGTATCAATATTTATGCAGTAAATTACAACGTTCTCCGTATTCTCTCAGGTATGGGTGGATTAGCCTATTCCAATTAAATAATAGATACCTTTTTCATAATATTTTATTTTACTTGAAAATTATAATATAATAGTTTGAATTAATTAAAATTAATTTGAATTGTTAAATATAATAGGTGTTATTATAAATGGCTTTTTTTTTTCTCCTCTAATAGTATAAAGAATATAGCGTAAATGGGTGGTGGTCTTCTTCAATTAGTAGCTTATGGAGCACAGGATGTTTATTTAACTGGTAATCCTCAAATTACCTTTTTCAAGGTTGTATATCGTCGTCATACTAACTTCGCTATTGAAGCTATTGGTCAAACCTTCAATGGAACACCCGGATATGGCAATCGCGTGACCTGCCAAATATCTCGTAATGGCGATTTAGTTCATCGTATGTATTTATCTCTTAAAGTAAATAGTGATACTTCATTATGCGCATTCTATGGTTTACGTGTAATTAATTTCATTGAGATTGAAATTGGAGGACAAAAAATAGACAAGCATTATTCGCATTGGTTATATATATGGAACGAACTTTCATTACCTAAATCAAAGCGCGCTGGCTATAATAAGATGGTAGGTATGTCTGGCGGAAATCTATCCACTGGTAATACCCTATATGTTCCTCTCGAGTTCTGGTTCTGCCGCAATGTTGGTCTCGCGCTACCTTTAATTGCTCTTCAATATCACGAAGTCAAGATTAATATCCAATTTGAAACTGCCGATTTATGCAAAGGCACTGGAGATGCTCCTTCCGAGTTCCCCGTAGCAACTCTGTGGGTTGATTATGTATTCCTCGATACCGATGAACGCCGCAGATTTGCTCAGCTATCGCACGAATATCTGATAGAACAACTCCAATTCACTGGTTCTGAATCAATCTCATCAACTAAATTAAACTCAAAGCTTTCATTCAATCACCCTTGCAAGGAACTTGTATGGTTTGCTAGTCGTAAAGATGATACGCCTCTTACTGCTAATAATAATTGGTTCAATTATACTACCGCAAATACTGGTATAGTGTTACCATATACTTACAATAAATTAACAAATACTGCAGTTATTGCTAGTGGAAGTTCTTATACTTCTATAAATCCGATTGCTAATGCCAAACTTATACTCAATGGCAATGATCGTTTCTCCGAACGTAATGGGTCATACTTCAATCTTGTGCAACCTTTCCAGCATCACGAGAATATACCAAGCAATGCAGGTATCAATGTTTATTCATTTGCTCTTAAACCCGAAGAGCATCAACCCAGTGGAACTCTTAATATGTCCCGCATAGATACTGCTACTCTTTCTCTAACGTTTAATAGTGCTATGACTACTAATTCTTCTTTAAATGTTTATGCAGTGAATTACAACGTTCTCCGTATTCTGTCTGGTATGGGTGGATTAGCATATTCTAATTAAAGTAGTCTAAGTAATTTAATAAGATTATATGTTGAAAGTATTTAATTTAATGTTATTATAATTGCCTTTTTTTTTTCTCCTCTAATAGTATAAAGAATATAGCGTAAATGGGTGGTGGTCTTCTTCAATTAGTAGCTTATGGAGCACAGGATGTTTATTTAACTGGTAATCCTCAAATTACCTTTTTCAAGGTTGTATATCGTCGCCATACTAACTTCGCGATTGAAGCTATTCAACAAACACCTACAGGCAGTAATTCATTAGGTTCTCGTGTTAGTTTCCAAATAACTCGTAATGGCGATTTAATTCATCGTGTATATTTCTACGGAAAGATTGCGGCTACTGGTGATGTTGCACTTGTTCCCAACTTTGGACACAAGCTTTTAAAAACTATTGAGCTTGAAATTGGTGGACAACGTATTGATAAGCATTACTCAGAATGGCTGTATATCTGGAACGAACTTTCACTTCCTATTGGAAAACGCGACGGGTATAATGTTATGGTAGGTGCTAACGGGCGAAACATTGCAACAAAACTTGCCACTGGTGCAAAATATGAATTATATGTTCCCCTCGAGTTCTGGTTCTGCCGCAATGTTGGTCTAGCGCTGCCTTTAATCGCTCTACAATACCACGAAGTCAAAATCAATATTGAATATGAAAGCGACGTATTAATGATTGATAAAACCGCAACTAACTTTACTTTTGAAGAAGAAACTAGATATCCTGAAGAAAATACTAGATCATATGTTGCTAATGATAAATTAACTGGCTCTGTCAAACTTGAGGAAGCAACTTTATGGGTTGATTATATCTTCCTCGATACCGATGAACGCCGACGATTTGCTCAGCTATCTCACGAGTATCTGATAGAACAACTCCAATTCACTGGCGCTGACTCTATCACTGGTGGAACTACTGATTCGATGAAAAGCATCCGAATGAACTTCAATCATCCTTGCAAAGAATTAGTATGGACTATCAAGAAAACTGATGCTGGTGTTTATTGGAACAATTACTCAACCGCTGGTGGCACCAGTGTAGCCAATAACGATCACCTCGACTCGGCTAACCCCGTGACAAATGCCAAGATTATGCTTAACGGCAATGATCGCTTCGCTACTCGCAAAGGTGATTATTTCTCCCTCGTGCAACCTTACCAACACCACGAGAATACCCCTGACAAGTATCATCAAGGAATTAACGTATATTCCTTCGCTCTTAAGCCTGAGGAGCACCAACCCAGTGGAACTCTTAATATGTCCCGCATAGATACTGCCGTTCTGTCATTATCATCAACCATTAGCGGTGTCATTAGCATATACGCGGTTAATTATAATGTTCTTCGCATTCTCTCTGGTATGGGCGGACTTGCCTATTCTAATTAAATTAGTTAGGCACCGACTAACCAAATTAGCCGTGCTTGTATTCTTTATATAGTAAATAATACTAAAAAATAATTGTTTTTTTATTGTAAATAGATGGAAATCATATTTATTCATTATTCATTATTCATTATTCATTACTTGGCTAAGTTATAATTTATTATGCGATCTATAATATAATCAATGTCCTTAGTTTTCTTGTCATCCTTCCCTTCAGCCCCTTTCTCATTAATAGGAGCACCATTATCGTCATATCCTTCTAAAAAGGCTTTCATAAATGCTTCATTATTTGTATTTACACCATACATATTAAATAGTCTATTAATGGAATCAGTTAAAGCCCTCCTTATTTTACCAATATCCTTCGTCTCCAAGTTCTGTTTTAATTTATTTAATTTTTTCAAAAAATCAGAATATGATTTAATCATAAATGCCTCGTCAATATTACTAATCTCATTGTGCTCAAATAATTTGTCATATCTTGATATATTTTTTGTGCATATTTTAAGATAACTGCTATACAAAGCTACTAATTTATCTAAACTCTTCAAGTAGTCTTTTTTCTCTTTCTCAAGTGTGTCTGATTGTTCTATGACATTTTTACGCAACTCTTCTAACAATTTATAGGCTTCTTCTAAAAGTGGTTTGAGTTCTTCTAATTTTTTCAATAAGGCATCTTTTGCTTTATCTGCATCGGCTTTTGCGGTATCATATTCTGCTTTGTTCGCTGTGATATTTTTTGCTTTTTCTACTGCGTCTGTTGCTTTCGCTATTGC
>Ga0214921_10011678_pt1 | contig 10631 bp, 19 predicted proteins | sample LL1505_MetaG_FD_177992 | JGI IMG/M metagenome (GOLD analysis project Ga0214921, IMG submission 177992) | Freshwater microbial communities from Lake Lanier, Atlanta, Georgia, United States - LL-1505 | ecosystem: Environmental > Aquatic > Freshwater > Lake | place: USA: Georgia | collected...
GAAAATTAAGGGGTGTAACTGGTTTCGACATAACACTATTGTTATGGACGGGGTTCAACTCCCCAGCATCCACTTTTTAAACTGAGGATTAGCATAATGGTAGTGCCATCGGTTTTGATCCGATTTGCAAAGGTTCGATTCCTTTATCCTCTATTTTAACTGATTAATCCAGTAGTGCCAGTATAGCTATATCCAGCATTATATGGAGTGATATATATGCTGGTAGGCATATTTAAATTGCGAATTTTACGATTATATTCTCTTATCAAATGATTATTAAAATCATCTTGATTAATTGTAGAACCCCATAGTCCAGTAATTTGCGCTCTATATCCTGTCCAAGTACCAGAAACGCGAGAAAAATCAGAATGTATCTGTGCTTGTAAGTGTCTTGGCATTCACTTTACTTACACAAAATTTTCTATAAATATGAAAAAACAAACAACTCCAAAAGCAAAAAAATATATTTACACTCTTAAAGGCTCAAATCCTCTAGTTGAGGGTATGATTTTATCTTTTAGAGAGGATGACAGACAATCTGCTGATTCATACGCTAGAAGTGAAGCGTTGATTTTTGGCAAAGATACTAAAGCGAATTTTGTAAAAGAAATTTGACATCTTCAGTGTAAAGATTGTTGATGCCAAGACGCTTACAATCCAAGATCCATAGCGAAAAATCTACAGTCGCCCAAATATGGACTGACTACAAACAACAGATTATTGATTTATGGAATACCTCCCAAAGTAAAGCTGATTTCAATGATCATCTGATTAGAGAATTTAATAGAAAAATAAATAGATTCAACAAAAGCTCAGACCTATTTATTAAACCTTTTGATGGTGGTTATAGATTTATAGGTGGCCCAAGTCTTTCAACTCTTTCGGATAATTTAGTAGCTCATTGGAAATTTAATGAGACATCTGGCATAAGATATGATTCAGTTGGAAATGCTAATTTAGAAATGGGCAGCTTAGATGAAACTCAAGTAGGATTTATTCAAGGTATAATTGGAGATGCTGCTGATTTCAATGACTCAACTTATTTAATTGGAGATTATACGAGTCCATTAGTAGGAAGACAAGCTTCATTTAGTGTTTGGATCAAAACTACAATAAATTCTGATTTTTATTCATATTCAGATTATTCTTTCCTTGTATTATTTACCGATTCTGTTGCTCTTTATATTACTGGTGATGGTCATTTAGCTGGAAATGCATCTGCGGGGGGTGGAGCTGAAGAATGTAGATGCAGAAGTACTATTGCTATCAATGATGGTCAATGGCATCATGTAGTAATAACTAGTGATGGCAATATTCAAAAAATGTATATTGATGGCGTATTAAATACAACAGGAGGAAGAAATCTAGATAATGGCGGACCTTATGATGGAGAGCCGCCGCCATCTCCAACAATTGTAGATCAAAGTCAAGTATTTGAAGAGCTTCCCCGTTATGCGGTATTAATCAATAGCACTCTTGATGAAGGGGGAGGTGTTCAAGAATTTGGAGTCTCACCATCTTCATATGATTCTATTTCGCTTTGGAATAGAAATTTAACAGCCGAAGAAGTAACAAAACTTTATAATAATGGAGAAGGGCTTGATTTAGAAAGTTTTAATGTGTAATTAAACGTATGGAACCAGAGAAGTCCCTTTTGAAAGAATTTATTGATGGAGGATGGGTTATTCCACTAATTGGTGGTGCTGCAATGTTGGCTAGACTACTCTCCAGTGATGTAAAAATTAAATTTTTCGAGCAATTAAAAAAAATATTAAGTGCCGCCATTGCCTCTGGTATTGCATGGTTTATTTTAGAACAAACAGATATTTCCTCCCTCTACAAAGCGATTACTTATGGCATAATTGGAGTCATCAGTCCCGAAATAATCAATGGAATCGTTAAATTGGCCAAAAGATTCCAGATGAATCCAGAAAAGTTTTTAAAAAAATAAAGTTTGACTCTCGCTAGTTTTTGTGTTATCCTATGACGGATGAATGCAAAAACTTTAATTTTAATGTTAATGCTGGTCGCTAATCACTCTTTCGCCACAACTTATATGGCTAGAGTCACTTATTACTGGGATGGATATAAAACTGCTACTGGGGCTAAACCGACAGTCAATAAGACTATTGCTGTTGATCCTAAGATTATACCTTATAAATCTAAGGTTTTTATCCCTAAGATGGGCAAAACATTTTTGGCGCAAGATACAGGATCGGCAGTTAAATCTCGTAAAGCATCTAGAAAATTGGGCAAAAGAAATATTGTGGTAGATATTTATTGTAAAAGCAAAAAAGAAGCGTTGACTTATATCAGGAAATATCCTATGTTTATGGAAATTAAAGTAACAAAATGAATAAAATTAAAGCAGAAAACAGAAAATTAGTTGAGGACGCTAAATTAAAAATCATTAATTTAACCAAACGACAAGACGAAATCTTTGACGAACTTATAAAAGATTTAAATATCCAAGATGAAGATACTTTGAATTGGATTTTTGACTTTATTTATAATGCTGGAGACATTTCTTGCGCCTATTACAAGATGGTGGAGGATACAATTTTCGAACAAACAGAAAATTTGGTGTAATTATAGACATGGACAATACATTCTTAATTAATACAGCATTTGAATTGCTCAAACATTATCCTTGGTTTGGTGTTGTTGGAACAGTGATTTCAAGCGCATCAGCGATTGCAGCCGTCACTCCAACCCCTAAAGCTGGAAGCAATCTTGCTAAAGCATATAAGGTAATTGATATCCTTGCTCTTAATGTTGGCAAGGCAAAGGACAAATAATTCTTGACAAAGAATTAAAGCTTAAATATACTGGGTCACGATGAATAAAGAAATTGTGACTCAGTATTTTTTGTATGTAAAAGATGATTCTGGAAACAGAGTAATTAATTACCATAAAGATAAAAAAACCATTTTTGATCTCTATCAGCAGTATTGCGAGGAGAATCTCGATAAAAATTATTATATTGATAGGGTGCAAAGCATTAGGGAACTAGTGGCATCATCGAATGATGTTCGTCAGTCCTTATTTTCATTTTAATTACCAATTCTTATATAATTTAATTTCTTCTAAAATACTTATATTTAAATAATCCCTGTATTTTGCAAAATCTTCATACTTTAAAATACTAAAATCCTGTTTAGATCTAATTAAATTTTCTTCCGCTTGTATTGGGCGCAAATTACTATGATGATTAATGATCAAGCATATTTTTTCCGCATTTTCTTTTAAAGCTTCTGAAAACCAATGAACTTGCCAAATATGGTCAATATGATAACCCTCTTTAATCCAATTTTTATTAGAGGTTTTTTGATTCATTAAATCGATAAATTCTTCCGCAGATTTTACTCCTAAATAATAAATAGATTTTTGATTTTTTGTCGTAAGAACCCTATTGATCATTCTTCTTATGGTTTTAATTAATTTAAATTCTGGCTCGTTCTCTAAGCGAAATTTTATTCGAAGATTTCTTTTTTTATTATATAAATTTCTATTTTTATTATAATTGATTTTGGATCTTTCCATTATTGCATCTTTATTTTTTTTGTAATACATTTTTCTTTTATTCAAAAAATCATTATCTTGTTTTACTCCATCATAATAATCTTTATTTTTTTGTTTTAAAAATTCTTTATTTTCAGTTCTATATTTTTTGCGACACTCTTTGCATGAAGGATATAAACCAGATTTAACATTTTTACATTGATCAAATTTTTTTTCATTTTTTTGAATACCACATTTAGAACATTGTTTCATAAAATAAATTACACTAATTTTATCCCTTACAAATAATTTTCTTGCCAAACATCGTAATATCAGATATATTTTAAATATGAAAATGAACGCTACCTGCTCCCCGCTATTAAGCTCAAACAACATGGAAAATTCTTTAATGGGAATGGATCTTAAAGGCATGGAAATTGCCACATGGCACTTGCGAGATAAGATCTACTCAAACAAAATCAAAGCTGTTGTACGCGAATACCTGTGCAATGCTGTTGATGAACATAACAAATTCGACGTTAAGGAGGCTGTCCAGACTGGACTACGCGCCGAAAATAATGAAAGTATTTTTTATGTTCGTGACTTCGCCAAGGGCTTGAGTGAACAAGATGTTCGTAATATCTTTGGAATGTATTTCCGCTCAACGAAATCAAAATCAAATGATTCGATTGGCGGCTTTGGAGTTGGATCAAAAGCTGGACATTGTTACAATGATACTTTCTTTGTGACTTCCTATTTCAATGGAAAACGCACAATCTACACTTGTGTATTGGGCGGTGGAGATTCTGGAGTTCCTGTCGGACATATCTACAAGATTGATGAATCAGATACGAATGAAACAGGCTTAGAAGTTTCTGTTCCTATTTCTTCATCGGATTATTCATCTTTTAAGCAAGAAATCCAAGATTTTGTTCATTTGTCGCCAGCAAATATCCAAGCTAATATTGGTAATCTAATTATTTCTCCAATCGAAGCGGTCAAATCTTTCGAAAGAAATGGATTTAAATTCCGCTTGTTGAACTATAGTGCAAGTTCATCGTATAAGGAAACCATTTTTCAAATGGGTGGCGTGACATATGAATGTCATCTTGAAGATAAAGATTTCAGCATCAAACAAAACCATACTTTAGTTATCGATATTCCAATTGGAATGATGTCAATTCCTATTAGCCGCGAAACTTTCGAAAATACTGCCGCTAACAAGTTGGTGCTTGATAAAATCAATAAAACAATTCAAGAATTAAACGAAGAAGATTTGGCGCAATTTAAATCAAAATCTATTTTGGATCTTTTGAATGATTGCCTCAGTCAACTAGATAATTCTCTTTATACTGGAGAAATCTTTGAAGCAAGGAAGTCTCTATTATTTAAAGATGTTTATTCCTCTCTGTCAAATACTGCTCAAATCAACAAAGAAGGTAATCTCGCCAAGAAAAACAACAAGCCAATTATTTTATATACGCCAAATACTGGCAATTATACCTATTGGTTGACTAAAATACAAAACTACTGCAAACTTACAGGAGAAAGCTATTATATTGTTCCTGAGGTATGTTTGTTGTACAAGGCTACCGATATCGAAAAGATTAAAGAACATTTTCATCTTGCTCCAGCAAAAACTATTAAGTTGCCAAAGACTTCTAATAGTAAATTAGCAAAAAGTTATTCGGTTTATGATTACAGGGGATACAAGTATTCAAATGCAATGACTCCTTTTGAATTTCATAATTTTATTCGCTTGTCTTTAAAACTTTCTACTGCCGAAAATGCAGAAGAAGCTGTGGAGCAAAATGCGGAGTTCATGAAAAATGCAAAAACTTTTTCAGAGGTTTCACACTTCTCTATTTGCATCAAAGAAGGGCGAAATTCTTGCCATCAAAGTAACTCTCATGTATTTGTCCAAGAGATGGAGAAACTTGGCTGGAACAATGCTAAGTCCCAAAAGTCAAGAGAACTAAAAGAACATTTCAATAAAATTGAAACAGAGCAAAGAGAAAAAGATTATGCTCGCAATGTGTGTAACAAGCGTTGGGTAATCTTTAATCAAAGAACCTACGAGGCAATTAAAAAAGATAAAAATGCCCAAAGACTAAACTGCTTCTGGGACAAACTCAAAGAAGAAAAGTCTACTAGATCTAAACTTATCGATTCATTGGGGAACTATCATTACAATATTGAAAAATTCTCAAGGCAAGACCTGAGAAATATCTTAAAGATGAAATAATCATTGACAAAACTCTCAACATAAACTATTATAAAAAGCATGAAGTATATCATAAATAACACTGGAATCGTATTCTTCCACCAAAACAAACCAATCAAGATTGACAAATCTTCTGTTCAATATGTTCGCCTTATTAAGGCTTTTGATTTACCCGAAAGTGAGCAAGAAGCGGCGATTCTTGAGATCCTAGATCAATCCGCAGGTAGCTTCGAACGAGATGGTTTCAAGATCACTCCAGAAGAAGTAATCTACAAGGGAGAAGAACTGCCAGAAGCCTTGGCAGATAAGGTTCGCGCAATCGCTGAAGAAGGGTTGCCTGTATCACTATTTGGCAATTTCTGGGACAATCTTCAACTCAATCCATCTGCGAACTCTGTTCGTGAACTCTATGATTTCTTGTCATACAAGGAACTTCCTATTACTGAAGATGGATGCTTCCTTGCTTATAAAGGGCTAACCCAAGAGGGATGGTCAATCAGCGGCAACAAGAAGACTAAGGTTCTCAAGGGCAAGGTAGACTCATCTGGAAAGATCTATAATGGCGTAGGAGAGGAGATTGAGGTACGCCGCTGGGATGTTGATGACAATCGCGATCATCACTGCTCCTATGGACTTCACGTTGGATCTTTGAACTATGCAGAAGATTTCGCACAAGGAATGGTTGTGGTAGTAAAGATTAATCCAAAAGATGTCGTTAGCGTTCCTCAAGATTATTCCTGCCAAAAGTGTCGAGTCTCAGCTTATAAAGTCATTGATATCTTCTCAGAAGAAATCGAAGCACCTATCTGCAATGAAGATGGCGAAGAATTAATTTCAGAAGAAAGACAAGAGAGTCAAGATTTTGATGACAAGCTCAATGATTTTCTTCATAGAATGTATGATGAAGGACAGATTTCTGTTACAATTCGTGCAATCCAACACTCTTTCTATCCAGAATATCCATCAAAACAAAGAGTAGTTAATGCTCTTGCTAATCTTGGATACACTTGGGAAGAAGGCGACAAAGAGGGAGTTGTTTACCTCTAGTTGTTTCAGTGGTAGTATAAAACGGGAGGGGTTGGGGAACCCCTCCCGTAACTATTAAATTTACACTATGGCAAAGAACGATATCACAGGAGATGAAATTAAATCAAAAGCCCTATCAAAACAAGGCCGCGATAATTATGATTTTATATTTAGAAAAAAAATGAAAAAACTAGTACTAGCAACAGCAAACTTTTGTGGACCTTGTAAGGTTCTCAAATCACGAATCGAAAAAGAAGGTCTTTCAGATAAGATTGAGCTAAAGATTATGGAAGATGATCCAGCATTCTTTAAGGATATGAATATCAAATCAGTGCCACAACTTCTTACATTCACAGAAGGCCAAGAATTTATCTCTATTATTCAAGGATCAGATGACATTTTAAACGCAATTAAAAATGGATGATCTAATTAAGATGGATGGTTATGATGACTGCATCATGGGTGCAGTTGTCAGATTCGGATCAGATCCTTTTCTGCTTTATGATCAAGATGCCGTGATTGAAAAATTAGTAGACCAAGGAATGTCTTATGAAGAGGCTGTTGAGTTTCATGAATACAACCAGCTTGGTGCGTGGGTAGGAGACGCGACACCAGCATTCTTTGTTAAGGATTGGGAATAAAAAAAACCCAGACGTAAATTAATACGTCTGGGTTCTTATTTTAAATGTTTATTATCTCTTTCTTCTGAAGAGAAGAAGCATTCCTAGTGATCCAAGAAAAATAGAACTTACTTCTGGGATAGTAGGGTTAACTGGTGTTTGAGGAGTTGGATCTCCAATGATAACGCCAACATTAACTGGTGCAGCTTCATTGATGTAGAACGCATCCATACCAAAGCAAAATGCACCGTATCCTGAGATGCGGAACAGGTCAACTTGATCGAATTCATTACTAAGTAAAACATCTGAAGTACTATTCATTCCCCAGTCTTCACTAGGCAAGAGATAGGAGTTTGTTACTGCTGATCCATTACGAAAGCCTTGAACTGAGATATGTTCATTGCCGCTGGCTGGACCACCACCTCTTTCTGTATTGGAGGTAATGGTGAAATAGTTAAGATCAAAGATAGTATTATTAATGTTTCTAATATCAATGGATTGTAATCCGTCGAACCAGTGGCCATGAATAACGTCATTACCTGTATAGTAGTAATTTCCAACTGTTTGCGCGGAATAACTACCGTTGGTCATGTATTTTAATTCATAATTATCTTCCACATAAGAAACAATATTATAAAATGTTTGGCTCTGTGATGTAATAAATGTGTTGCCATTTGGATCTGTAGCGATACCGCCCGTGAAGTCAACGACTGTTCCATATGCACTTGATGTTAAAAGTGCGCCGATTAGTAGTATAAGTAGTTTTTTCATTTTTTGAGGATTTTGTTTTTTAGTTTAACGATTTGATTTAAAGCATAATGTAATATTTTACCAAGCTTACTATCTTTGGGGACAAAGCAAGCAAATGTGGAAAGCACACCTGTAAAAGCTATAGTAAAGTGAATTAAATTACCTTGGATGGGGTCAATTATTTTTAGAATTATTTCTTTCATTGTTTATTGGCGGGTTGACTTCTGTGGTATGAGGAACAATAACTGGTTTGGGGATTTCGATTTCTGGGGCTTCTGCGGATTTAACTCCTTCTTCAACAGAAGCTGTTTCTTCTTTTGTTGATTCTGAAGCAGGGGATTCTTCTGATGTTGTTTCTGTTGCCGTTGTTTCTTCGGCTTTAGATTCTTCTGTTTTAGCGGTATCTTCAGTCTTGGATTCTTCAGTGGTTGCTTCTGCTGTTTCTGCCGCCGATTCTTCTGACTTTGTCGCTTCGGTGTTTGTTGCAGTTGCTGCCGCAGTCGCTTGACCAGAGCCAGACGAACCTGTTGAGCTAGTAGATCCGCCCATTGAAGCATTATTGTTTGGAAGGAATGTGATTTTTGACATCATTAACTTAACCGCTTCTTCCATGTTTACTAAAAATTTATCAATCGCTGGAACTTCATGCCTAACATGAGTTACGATAACAGCAGATTCTGTTTTAATTGTTTCAGCCTGAGTAGCAACACCTGCCGTCATAGCAATAACTCCTGCCGCGCCGATTGCTTGCATTTGTTGCTTGGCAAATTCAAAATATGAAGAATTTCCTTGCTTAGTATTCTGTAGTTTCTTAAACTTTTCTTCGCCGCCAAGCTTTTCCGTAATTTTAGCGTTAGTATCTTCAATAGATTTTTCATCTTTTGCTGCTAATGCACCAGCTTCTTCGCCACTTTCTTTCTCTTTTGAACATGAACAATCACAATCTTTTCTATTATTAAGCTCTTGAAGCAAAGCCCACGCCGCTTCCTTAGCTTTCATCTCAAAAGATGCTTGGGGATCACAATGGGTCTTGACAAACCCCTTGATTTCGTCTAAATTATAATCCTCGGACATGCAACTATTTACACGAATTTTGAAAATAAATTTGAAACTTTAAAAAAAATCATTATAATGAAAAATTTCACTCAATTAATCTTAATTTACCTTTTCTGTGTATTATTTATGCCTATTGCCGCGATTGTTTTACCAATCCTGTGTATCTATGGTGTAATTTCAGGAAACACAAATCACCAAAATGCCCAAAAATAAAACAGAAATGCTTTTTGATTTTTATAAATTACAAACTTTTGTTCAATTAGTTGCTGCTGGTAAACGACCTGACGGCACATACAACAACTGCCGCGAAGCATTGGAGAAAAAAGCAAAGAAACTTCTTAAAGAATTAGATGAAAAAACTGTGGACAATCTGGGCGAAGGCGATGGGGCCGAAAAGCCTTGAGGATGATCGAGATGCCGACAAAGTAGCAATCATCAGAACGATTTTCTGGTTAGTTAATTTGATCTGCGGTCTTTTTATTATTGCAAATATCATACATCACTGGTAATATACATACATGATAAATTATCCCGACAAATGGGTAGTCATTAAAATTATTGATGACAAAACAATATACAAAGTCTTTGCTTGCTGGAGTGGAAGCTATCTTGCAAGCAATTCTTGGCGAATGAATAGCGGAATCGCATCAATCAAAGATACTGGTGATGCATATGAGTTCACAGGTTATTCTGGATCAATTTACGTTTGCAGTAAAAATACTTATGGTACACATACTTATGGAACAATGGTTTTAAATTCCATAACTCAAGAAGCCTTAAAGAATGATATCATTGCTGTAGTACTTGACGAAGATACCGATTTCCTCAATTTAAAATATGAAGAGTAAATTTTTAAAACCTTGGTTCTGGTCCCATTGCTGGGCGGATATTAAATGCTTTTTTAATCCGCGCCAAAAATGGTTGACTAAAAAGATTCCGAATCATTGGTGCGATAAAGTAGATTTAATTCGCATTGTTTTGTTTGAATCTCTAGTTCATTATGTTGATGGTGAAAAGTGCTTTGAGTTTCTATGTTGGGGAGAAAATGAAGAGGATCACAAATACTACGGTGAAAATTGGCAGCAAGTAGTCAGAGAAAAGCAAGAAGAGAAAGCAAAAATTCTTAAATGCTACGATTACATCACAAAGCAAAGACCTCAGTTGTCTATTGATTTAGATAAAGCGTATCCAGAATTTGAGATTGATGATATGTTACAGGTTCGTAAAACAATAAATTATTTAGAGACTTATGGCGAAGTGAATAGGATCGAAGCATTAATACAAAAACTTGACAAAGAAACATTATCCACTATACTAGAACTACGAGAAAGGCTCTGGACATGAATTATCAAAACAAAAATGAATTAGCGGTATTGCTTGTTTTAATTGCTTGCATTATTTGTGCGGCTTTAATTTATATGTGCGATTAAAAATATGAAAAAAATTAAAATAGG
>Ga0214921_10011679_pt1 | contig 10630 bp, 3 predicted proteins | sample LL1505_MetaG_FD_177992 | JGI IMG/M metagenome (GOLD analysis project Ga0214921, IMG submission 177992) | Freshwater microbial communities from Lake Lanier, Atlanta, Georgia, United States - LL-1505 | ecosystem: Environmental > Aquatic > Freshwater > Lake | place: USA: Georgia | collected 2015-05-28
TAGATAAATCAATGATAGTGTTTGTACGCCGAGGTGTACGCTTCCAATGACCTCTACGATCTGTCTTCTCGGCATACTCGCCCCAATAGAATTCTAATTCCAGCTGTTTGGCTGATGCAGGAACCAAAACGCTTAAGCCAAAGGATGATTGTAAACGAACCGTGCGAGCCGTTGGTGCTTCTGCACGGCCACCATTATCAGAACCAGCTTCATCAGCCTCATTTGCACCTGAATCTTCATCATCCTCAACCACTTCATCGGCGTCGACGGGCATAAGGAAGCCTCCAAGATAAAATTGATGCGGCAACTCATTCAGAGTTTCTGCCTGTAGCTCAAGGGAGTCCTCAGGCGTGGGGCCAATGAGATCAAGCTTTAGATTTTCGACCAGTCTTGCGCGTGCTTCGTAGGAATTCATATTTTTATTTAAAATAGTTCAGATTGGCCAGCATCAGAAGGTGGCTTCGGTTTCTTTGGCTTAGGCTTCGAGATTTTTTTAAATTCGAGGTTTGGTTGTGCATGTTCAGCCTTCAGACGCTCAGCATGTAGAACTATGAGTCGACGAAATATCTCATCACGCACCTCTTCGATAAAGCTTAAGCGCACATCTCCAAGTGTGCCATCATCATTAACATAATCTCCAATAAATTCATAGGCAGACTCGATATCATTCCAACCATAAGCCTTGAGCACCGCATTATCCATATCTGCGTGTAATTGCCTCAGCTTTAATAAATTAGGCAAAGTTTCATCTTTATCATTTAGTCGATTCCCCAATGGGGTAAGACCAAGTCCAAGTTCCTTCATTAAATTTGCACGTGTGTCATTATAAAGCTTACCTAAAGTTTCTAGTTCATCGGTATATGGTGGGAATGGGAAGTTTTCATAACATTTAGTACCAGTATATGTCATTTGATCTCCTAAGCTAGTACCAAACATTCGAGCCCAAAGTTCGTGAACTCTTGATTGAACGATGGCAAAATGCGAGTAAGTAAAATCAGAAAATACATATAATCTATCTGCATAAACACAACCGGCAGGAATAAACGAGAACGTCAAATATTTAGCGGCTGCACGATTAGCGACAAGTACTCGAGGATTTTTCGAGATAGCTGCATATAATTCAGTTCTTGCGTTCCAATATTTCCACCACTCGTCCACCATTCGTGGATATTTTTTTCTTTTTTGCTCTATTGAATCACCTTTTTTAACTAGAAAACGCTCAGGCTTAACCTTTAGAAACAATATGTCATATAATTCTTTGTGTTTTTTTGCCTCATCTTCTTTCATTTCGCCAAAATCTATGGCATACCGTACAGGCTGGAATTCTGGTTGATTATTAATCTGCTCACCTCCAACATATATTTTAATAAATTGCTGCGATTCAGGGCATTTATTTAATATTTCTCTCATCTTAATTAGTGGAGTTGCGTCTGGGTTATTATCATCAAAGGTAAACCCCATCCCTAAAACAATAGACCCCTGAAAAGATTTACCACTATTACACGTTAGTGAAACAGGTGTCTCGTCAAGTTTCGTATCAACCAAAAATGAACTAATCTGTTTTACTGGCTTACCATCTAATTCAGATATAACTTCGGTTTGCTTCTTTGATATTGCAATAATTGCAATCAAGACGGCGGCTTTACCTGGCCATACTAATCTACGATTTGCGTAATAAATAATTCCGCCAGCTTTTCTTATAGGCTCTAAAGAAGATTCGCGTGTATGTCCTTGTCGTATTGTTTTTGTAGAAATCATACATAGACTTCCACATCCTGTTGCACCTTGTTTACGTAAGAAATTAAATGTTTGGTTAAAAAAATGTGCAACTAAGTCTGACATTCCAGATGCTCCAGGTGATAAAACTGATGTTAAATATTCTCCGTAATTCAAAATATTACCTGCAGACATGGTATTCTTCCCGGCAAAAGGAGGATTACCTACAAAGACAGCAAAGCCACCATCGGCAAATACTTCTGGAAATTCTAGCTCCCAGTGGAATGGAACAAGCGCCTTGTTTGCATATCGTAAATTATTGATTGCCTTTCTCTCTTTGGAGTCAGGCAGCAAAACATCAGCTAGTTGAACCGCATAGCGATCACGCGCTTCGGTGCGCGTCTTATCCTTATCATTTGAGAACCATGCATAGACAAGTAAATCGCCAGCGAGCTTGGCCTTACGCATCTTTTCGTCCGCCTCTGCGAGTTTAACTTCGAGATCAAGAGTACGATCTGCATCTAAATTTCTTAATTCTAGTCGTGCTTTAACAGCGTCGTCCACTTCCCTATCTAAATCAGTGAGTGTCTGAATAATTCCACTTCCCTTTGATAAGTCCCAGTGGAATTTCTTAATCTGTTCTTTAGACATTCCGACTAGTGCATCACCATGTCTCAGGGAGTGATCCATAAAGGTAAATGGATGGTCCTTCGAAATAGTTAATAGCCACATGGACATTTTAGCAAGGTCCACGGCCATAGAATTTCGATCGACTCCGTAGATACATCGCTGAGCTACAGTTCTAAGAGCAACAAACTCAATGCTATCACCTTCCGAAACCGGTGGTTTATCCTCCGGATAATCATCCCATGCTTTGACTAGCTTGACTGACAACTGACGACAGGCCTCAACCAAGAAAGCACCCGAACCCATAGCAGGATCACAGATAGTCATCGTAAGAATATCTTTAGCACGTGGTTTTTCCCCAAGCCTATTGAAATGTGGCTCAAAAGCTTTTGCGACAAGTGGACGTGTCAGCTCGCGTGGAGTATAGTGAGAACCTGAACGACGGCGCTCTTCACCTGGGTTCAAAGTAATAGCACCTTTGGCCAAAGCCTTGGGTGTAAGATCACGTCGAATCACACCACTTAGTGCGGACTCTAATTCAGCGACATCCTTAGCTTCCTTAATCGCCTTAGCATTCTTCGCAGAGGCCTTGTATCCGGTCCATTCCTCCAACTTACCTACGCGATCGGATGCTTTAACTTCAAATAGAGCTTCGAGTTCTACTGCCGCAGGTGCCGACCCTCCCCCGATAAGCACAGTACTTCCTTGGGACTGATAAACGGAAAAACCCATCATTGTTTCATAGACGGCGCCGATATTCTCGACGTCGAGTGAACGATACGAAAGACGCTCGCCATCGATTATCAACAAGAGTCTGAGAACCCTGTAAATGACAGCATCTGAAACAAGTGGCATCTTGCCGTCTGCGTCTGCATTTAAAAAAGGATAGCGTGATGGATCAAACAAGTAACCAAGACGCTCTGGCATCCGCATTTGCGGATGTGCGCATCCGGAGTAAACAAGACGGAAAGTGGTTAACAACTGTGCCCAAGCACCGTAACGTTTGTCCATATTTCCACCGTGTCGCTGGAAGTCGTCCTGCAATCTAAGAAAAAGCCCCTTAGCAGAATAACCACGGAAGTATAAATCACTCTCAGGCATAACGCCTTTATCCTCCGCATAAAGTAGGAAAATAAGACGCATTATGAGCGTCAGCAATGCATGATAGATTTCTTCAGGCTTTTGATTAAGAACTTCACCTAATAGGCGTTGCTTTACGTTTTGATCGGCCTGCTGCAGCCCCTTAATCAATTCGTAAAGTGCGCCGAGAACCTGCTCAGCTAGCTTATCAGAAACTGAGTTCTGTGATTCGCGCGATGCAACGAGTAACGCGGGAAGGCGATATATCGATGAAATACCAGGACCAAGGACACGCTCTTTTGACAATAAGCAGTCCAGTGCTGCAACAATAGGGCGACCAGGTACATCGCGCATTTCGGAAACCGGAAATCCAATACTCCCAGAATTCTCAGCAGGAGGGGCATAAACTAGTCTTACCTCGTGTTTCGAGTGTAAGATACCAATTGAAATACGCTTATCTCTAAGCAGGCGCTCCATTCTTTGAACTGGCGATGCATCCCACTCGTCACCATCAGACTTAGCTGTAAAGTCCAAGCAATCCTTTATCTCCATGATAAGAATCAGCGGTTTGGAATCCTGATAAAGAATGTGGGTAGGCTTTAGTTGTAGTTGATAAGCCTCAACATTAGAGTGTAGTTCCACTGGAACCTTCAATTCACCATGCTCCCATGCAATTGATTGCATTGGCCATCCTAGGAAATCTCTAGCAAACAACTCAAAGTCAGGAAGTTCCCAAGTCACGGCATCGTCATCAGTTGTTTTACAAATGCATTTCTCAAGACGTTCCTGTAAATCTCGCTGAGCAGGTGCACCCGGTAGAATAACTCCACTTGCATGAAGTACGGGTGCAGATACAACAAGACCTTCAGGCTGTAGAATACCTATCCATTGTTGGTGTGCTAAAACTTCAGGTGCGATAGCCATTTTAGTTTTGTTTAGGCCACAAATATGCGAGGCCTACTGGTTGAAGGTGATACTTACTTACTTTATAATAATCACGAACGCGTTGAGGCTCAGTCTGAAGGTCTTTCTCAATCTCACGAAGTCGCTTCTCCATGTATCTTGACTCACTCTTGTGCTGTCGCTCTTCGATATCAGAGAACTTAAATTCTGGCTGCTTCAAATCGACATTGGAACGTCGTGATATCTCACGTTCAACTGTAGTTTTCTGTGCCAGTAAAATTGCTTTCATCTCTTTAGACTCAGTATCAGCCCTCGACTTCAAACAAGCTTCAGCATTTTTAGCAGCATCCAATCCTTCACTATCAAGCTTGGGCCTTAGAAGATCTACGTCCCGTGGGAGACGCTGTAGTAAATGCTCACGCGTACGAGTATCGAGTGCAGTTTGATCGGCGGACATGGCAGAGTTTAACATAGCCAATGCCTCAGCTCCGCTATCTTTACCGAACTCAATTTTCAATCCATCAGGAGAAATTCTACCACAGACACAGACGATTTGCTCATGTAGTCGAGTCGCACCTTCACCGACTAGCAACACGCGACCTAGTAGTAGCACACGTGCATGTCCGTCGACAGACTGACTCAAGCACGCACGGGAAAGGTCATGATGAACATAACCTTGAGTTATGAATCGACCAAGGAGACGCTGAACCAAAGCGTGTTGTAGGTGAACTTGTGTGACGCTTTCATCGATTTTGTCTGTTGCTTCAAAAACAATAGGACGGATTGGCGAACTACGACGCCACCTGTCATCTCTTATGCCATCACGCGGAGCTTTACGAAGAACATCAAGCGTTGCTGACCAACTACCATCGATATCAAGCTTCCTACTAATGTCTGGCAGTTGAAAGGTCTCTTTACCGTCACTGGTATTACCTAAAGGTGAAAGACCAGGAAGATCCATCTTTTCGCAAGCTACCGATAAGGCCTCCTTGAAGTAAGTGCTTTTTAAATCGATGGCAGCTCGCGAAGACTCCAAGAGTAATTTCATTCGTTCAATGCTCTCGGAGATTTCTTTACGTCGTGCGATTGATTTATAATCGAGCACATCCGTTTCTTCACGAAGGACATGCATCTGCTCATCCGTAAAACCAACGCCTTCTATTTTTCGTATGGCAGTCTCGACATCATCAGCACCGATAGTGTTTTGACTGATTTCACCCAACTGATCTTGAAGCACATGACCCGCTGATCCAAGTTCTTCGAGAATCTGTTTACTCTTCTTAATGAGCACCTGCAGAACTCGATCTACATCACGTTGAGCGTAGAAAAAATAGTTACACATTACCTTCGCGGCAGGCTGCATCTTACGATCAATGCGACCGTTGCGCTGCTCTAGCCTTCCAGGATTCCAAGGCAGATCAAAATGGAAAAGTTCGTCGCAATATGCCTGGAGATTGAGGCCTTCGCGAGCTGCGTCGGTACAGAGCAAAATTCTCAATGGATGCTGATCTGGATCAGTATTAAAAGCGGCTTTTAACTCCTCACGCGTATCGTCACCTGTGGAGCCAGAATAAGTAGCGATACGAACACTGGCCTGGTCCGTTTGTCTTATAGCATCGGTAAGGAAATCTCGCAACCAGGTGAGTGTATCATCCCATTGAGTAAATATAATGATTCTCTTGCGTGTCCACTTTGCGCCCTCAACAGCAGGATGCTCATTTGCAACCTCGGTACCAGAACACATCTTTTCCCGAATAAACCTGAGAAGATGCATAACGCGTGCATCGGGGATGAATTGAGCCTTATCTACAATAGTCTGCATTTGCTCGAGAAGCTTTCTCTCCTTGGCAACATCTGCCTTTAATGAATCACCGGCCGATGCGATTGTGGCGGTTTCAACTGCGCCCGCATCCCGTTCTTCAAGTTTTTCTTGAGAATAACCTGCTTCAGGTGAGTCTGGTGTTATCCCCTCCCTCAATGCAAGTTCATCAGCCTTAGATAGCTCAACAGATTTGGCATCACCCGCCCAAACCTTCTCCATAGTCTTCATGTGCACGCGAAGCGTGCGAGAGAAAGCCTTAGGTGATGAAAGTAAACGTTGCTGCAATCCTGAAATCAAAATTGTGGACCGGTTACGTTTACTAGCAGGAAGTCCCTCATCGCGCTTAGAGCGCACGTTCTTGTACTCTTTTAACAAGATAGGTAACACGAGTTCTGGAGAATCTGCCGGAAGACCGTCAATCACGATGCGTGGTGTTAAACGCTCTGGAAATCCTCCACCTTGTATAACACGAATATCTTCTTTGAGGCGTCGTACCATAACATCTTTGGTATTCGCAGGCTTAATTTGAGTGCCACGACAAAAACGATTCGGATCGAGTAGTTCGAGAAGAGCACTAAAGCTGTTAGAGTGACCGTTATGCGGTGTAGCCGATAGAAATAATCGATGCTCAAAACGGTGAGCAATATCACGGAAGGCTTTGGTAATCTTGGAATCAATAGCCAAAGTCTTTGCCGCACTCGAAGGTGCTGCATTGTGACACTCGTCAAAAATGAGCATGGATCCAGGTCTTAGGCCATCAAGGAAAGCACGGAGTTGACCTGCATAGGTTTCGTTAATGAGCAATCTCTGCGAGACAATCATCAGTGGATGCACACTCCAGGGGTTTACAGAATATCCACGCTCTTCTCTAATTTTCTGAACGTACTCGCGGTTAAAAATCTCGAATTTAAGACCGAACTTTGATTCCAACTCATCGCGCCATTGGTAGACCATTCCAGGCGGGCAAGCGACCATCACCACATCTACGCGTTTACGCAAAAGCAGCTCGCTAGCAACCAAACCAGCCTCAACGGTCTTACCCAACCCGACATCATCCGCGATAAATAAATTAACACGCGGCATCTTGAGGGCCTTAGCAAGTGGTTCAAGTTGATATGGGTCCAACTTTATTCCTGCGCGAAACGGCGCCTGAAAGAGATCCGATGATGTTGAAGTGACACAATTCCAGCGAAGCGTGCGAAAGTAAGCAGCAAAATCCCTGACCGGATCGAATGATGGAACCTTATCCTTTGAGCCTATTGATTTCCAGCCCTCTATACCTTCAATTGAAGGATTTATTTCATTCTCCCAGATAACGTTCAAGTATTGTCCCTGTGCATCGTCATCCATACAGGACAAATTCAGGACAGTACCAGCCTGCCCCTTAGACTTGTCGACGCCTTCAACAAGCCAAGTACGAGATCGAAGCTTAACAACTTGGCCTTGTTCAGGAATTTTATTCACTGCTTCTTTGATGTTATTCGAATTGGCCAAGTTGAAATGGATATGGGGTGTTTTCCCTGAGTAACTTATCCTATGTTATTTGCAAATTATTCCTTTCGCACACAACCATTTAAGAGATAAAATCGAGGCCTACTTATATAATTTCACAACGAAATTATAAGAAAAATCCTTAAGATAGTATTTTGTCCCAAAGGACTAAATTAAACTATCACACACTGCATATAGCAGCTTTCAGTTCCTTAGCGCGGCGGTAGGCTTTGGCGATGTCGTCCGAAGTCAACTTCTCCCAATCTTTTTTATAAAATTCAAGACTTCCTCTGTGATCACAGGATACGATATCCCAGGCAAGGGCTTCTACATAGTCTTTAATATCAATCGGGTCGTATTTCAGCGGGTCACCACCCCTACTAAGAAAGTTACCAGTATACAATCTAACTAATTCACGTTGTGCATCGGTAAATCCCTGCATTGCAGCTTTTAACATCCATTTGAGACACTCTTTACTGTCGATGGGTGCACCATCTCCAGAAGCATAACACATTGCGACTCTATACTGTGCAATTACTAATCCCTGCTCTGCTGATTTCAGTAACCACTTTAGGCAATTTCCAGGACGTTTCTTATAACGTTTAAAATTATAGGAGTAATAAAACTGCGCCTGTGGATTTCCATTTTGAGCACTCTTTTTTAATAGCTCAAACTGCGATTTCATTAGCCTTTCGATACGAGATTTTTGCCATTCAATTCTCTCAGATTCTTTAATTTTTGAATTCTTAAATATCCAAAATAATGTGCCTTTAATATTGGTATCATAAGCAATCGTATGTTGTTGTAACCACTCAAGAAGCTCTTGGTCGTTTAAATTATCAAGATATCCCCTACTTATAAACAATAATGCAGTTGAAACTGAACCAGGCAAAGAATCGAATTCGCTATATTTTTCTAGCTGGCATGACCTTGAGAAATAATACTTAGCTTTAATTTCGTCTTTAACTACATCTACACCCTCCATGTATTTATAAGCTAATGCAATACATGCAGAACTAGAGCCATTCTTAGCCTCCTTTTCTAATCTGTTGACGTCATCTAATTTTAACTGATTACGAAACTCGTTAAATTGAACTGTATAACGTGTATCATTTGTAACAAATGCCCATTTAAGTTTTTCTAAATGTTGTTCATCCCAAAGTTTTTTCCATTTTTCTTCCAGAGCTTTGTCCGGAGTAAGACCAATTCGCTGACCTCTAATTTCATTTTTTGCATCGCTCATATATTCGTTTGATAAACCTTTTTCAGAATAGAGCTTTGAAATTGATAAAGCATTTGAGGGCTCGTATTTATATGCCTTGAGCTCTCTACTAAGTATCTCCTCAGCTGATATTCGATTTCGCTCTCTATCTAAATTATGGTTTGAATAATCAACAACCGCTGGTGGGTAATCTAACTCAGCAGCTTTACTCATCCACTTTTCGTATCGATCAAGTTTTTCGTAATAATTTTGGTTTTCGTATTCCTTAGAGGCTAAATAATACATGGCATGGGCATAGCCAGCCTCAGCAAGTGTTAAGATGCCCTTATAGTCCTGACTACATAGGTTCTTGGTTAGGACATGACCTCTTATGGCAAATGGCAGAGGACTCTTAAGAAGCCCAGCCGCACGCATATATAATTCAAAGGCTTCATCATTATCTCGCTCGAAGCCCAGACCATATTCATACGCTACTGCTAATTCTAATAAGGCGTTTAAATTTCCTAGTCTCAAAGCTCTCTCAAACCAGATCATAGCCTGATTGTAATCATGTGGAACAATCTGACCATCAGCGTAAGCACAACCTACAGACATCATTGCATCCGCCGAACCTGTCCGTGCCTCTTCTATCAGATCTTCAATTTTAACCATAAATAATACTACCTCCAGTGTCTTTAATTGGCAACAATTTCATGAGTAGAATAAGATACAAAATTCAAAATCTTGAATTATCTGTTTTAGATATAATTTGTTTCTTCAATTCATCAGCACGACGGTAGGCTTTGGCGAGGTCATCTGAGGTTAACTTCTCCCAGTCCTTTTCATAAAATTCAAGACCACGCAGGCGGTCACAAGATATTATATCCCAGGCAAGAGCTTCTACGTTATCCTTAACATCAATTGGATCTTCCTTGAGAGGGTCAGCACCTGTGAATAAAAAGTTGCCAGTATAAAACCTTACTAAATTACGTTGTGCAGACACCATTCCCTGCATTGCAGCTTTGAGCATCCATTTAAGAAACTCTCTACTAACAATGGGTGCACCATCGCCAGAAGCATAACACATAGCAGCTCTATACTGAGCAAAAGCGAACCCCTGCTCTGCTGACTTGAGCAACCACTTTAAACTATGTCCGGGACGTTTCTTATAACGTTTAAAATGGGATGAATAATAAAACTGGGCCTCAGCATTTCCATTTTCAGCATTGTTCTTCAGTAAATCGCACTGCGACTTCATAAGTCGAGCAATGCGTTTCTTCTGCCACTCCATTTTTTCATCGCTCACTGGTTTCTTTGTTCTAAATCCATGGTTCATCGGGCCACTGTAATCCTGATAATATACGGTAATTCCCTGCAACCAGCTAAGTAATTCTTTGTCATCGAGATGATCAAGATGTCCTTCAGCAATAAATTTTACTGCAAAATAAAAAGCAGTAGAAACACCATCGCCAGTATCGGAAATACTATACTTACATGCTTTGATAAAATAATCTAGCGCCTTAGTCTTATCTTTGGGTACACCAGTTATTTTCATATAGGTACCGTTAAGATAAAAATACGCTAAATCTAAGCATGCCTTGGAACTGCAGTTTTTAGCAGCAATTTGCAGAAATTTTTGTTTATCCTTATCTAGATTATCAAACAGATCACTAGATACTGGACCACCTGAAAGCAGATTCCACTTTAACTTTTCTAAATGTTGTTCATCCCAAACCTTTTTCCATTTAGCTGCTAATACTTTATTTAGCTCAACTCCCCATCCAAGTTCG
>Ga0214921_10011683_pt1 | contig 10628 bp, 7 predicted proteins | sample LL1505_MetaG_FD_177992 | JGI IMG/M metagenome (GOLD analysis project Ga0214921, IMG submission 177992) | Freshwater microbial communities from Lake Lanier, Atlanta, Georgia, United States - LL-1505 | ecosystem: Environmental > Aquatic > Freshwater > Lake | place: USA: Georgia | collected 2015-05-28
GCTCACAGCCAAGGCAATTGAGGAGATTATTGCTGCTACTAATGCGAAACGGCGCATTCCGGTTGTATTTCTTGACATCGCAACCCTTTCTAGGTGCGATCTTTGTGCTTCGACGGGCAGTGAACTACCCGACTCCACCCGCAGACCTCGACGGTTTATATAGGAGTCATTGCTATAAGCAGGCGATCCGACTCATCTTTATAAGAATCACGGTTGCGGGACAGTACTGGATTTTCACCAGTTTCCCCTGCGAAAAGCAACTACAGCTCAATGTGAGCGTTTGACCACATTAGCACCGTATTTGTCCCAATATCGTTGATTTCATTGGATTACGGGGTTTTCAAGCAAAATTTCCTTTATTTCAGAATTGTAAAGAAATGTAACGATTTACCTAAATCCCTATATCACTTGTCCCTAGTTAGTTGTAGAGTTCTATCACCCAAGGAACTTGTGGGTCGCGAAGCCTATTCGCACCCGGAGGAACCGAAATAAACAAGGAGAAACAATGAAGAATAATCTGATGAAGGGCCTTGCTCTTGTCTCAGCTTCTGTTCTCGGTGTAACTGGCATCAGCTTGGCACCGGCGAATGCATCTGCGTCAAACAAGACCGTTATCGTTCAGGAGAGCAACGCTCTTTCTGGATTGAACACAGCTGTAAACGGTAAGAACTTGCTGACTAACTCAAACGTATTGTCACCTACAGGTTCAGGCTTCTACTACTACAACAACAAGGCACAGCTTGTTCGTAACACAGCATTCGGTACTTACAAGATCACTCAGAACTCTTGTACAGCAACTGCAACTGCTCCTAAGGCGACTCTTGACGCACAGTTTGGTTGTTTCAAGGTTACTTACACCATCAAGAAGGGTCTAAAGTACTCTGATGGCACGCTGATCACTGCTCAGGACCTACTTTTGAGCCACGCTATCTCAAGCTCTGACTACTCAATCAAGGCTGGTCTTGGAGACCCTGCTAGCGATGATGGTTCAAAGTTTGACTCAAGTGGTTACGGTGGCGCTTACGATGATCACACTCGCGCAGGGTCTTTCGACCTAAGCGATGACAACTTCTCTGTAACTGTTAGCTACGACGCATTCATGCCAGACTGGGCTATTTTCGGTCCTGGTCCGGGTGCAGTTCACGCTCTTGTTGGTCTTGCAAAGGGTAAGAAGGTCCTTGGCACCACTCGCGTAAACGCAAGCTACAAGTCACTATTCGAAGATGCATACTTCGGTGCAATGGCAACTCTTCCTGCATCTACCGATCCTGACTATGCAGACGAACTTGAGGCTCGTAACGACGCTCGCAAGTTGATGACAGCGATGGCAGGCAAGTGGTCAACCTCTTGGAACATCACAACTGTTGACTCAACTACTAACCCACTGCTACTTGTAGCTAACGGTCCATTCATGCTGGAGTCTTGTACTTCATCTGCTTGTACTCTTAAGAAGAACCCATATGCATCAGTTAGTGGTTCTCCAAAGGTTACAGGTAACCTAGAGAAGTTGATCTTCAAGTTCACCTCTGGAACCCTAGATGACACTGCAGTTGCTCAGGCAATCAAGGCTGGAACCGTCGACATGTACTCAGGTGCAGCTACATCAGCATTCTGGTCAATTGCATCTTCAGCTCCAGGCGTTACAACCAACAAGGGTGTAGTACTCACATACGAACACCTTGACCTAAGATCAGGTGACTCTATTTTCCCTATGGGATCTCCAGGGTCCCCTTACACCATCACAATCGGTGGCGAAACAATCAACTGTGACGCTCCGTACAATGGTCCATTCAAGGGAAACACCCAGAGGGCTAAGGACCTACGTAAGGCATATATGCTTGTAGTTCCTCGCCAGACAATTGCTAACACCTATGTAGGAAAGGTCTTTGACCCTTCATTCACAGGCACTTCACCAACACTTGACAGCCTTCTATCTGTCACTTCTGAAGGTGACTACGCAAAGGTTGTAGCTGGTTCAAGTGCATACGTAGCTGACTTCAAGAAGGACCAGGCCACTCGCGTAGCTATGGCTTTGGCTCTTGTCAAGAAGTACTACCCATCAGCTGCTGCCGGCAGCAACAGCATCACAGTAAGACACCTAACTAGCTCACGCCCAATGCGTGTTGACAACGCTGGTGTTATCACTACTGAAGCTGCAAAGGCTGGTATTAAGGTTGAGCACTCTGTACGTCCACGTTGGAGCGCAGAACTTGACTGTAACTACTTTGACTCAGCAGAATTCGCTTGGGTTAAGACAAGTCTGTCCCAGACCGGAAGTAACGCAAACTACGAATCTGACGGTTCAAACAACAGCGCTGGTTGGAATGACCCTACTCTTGACTCGCTATTCAGCCAGTTCGAGAAGGAGCAGACCGCTACAAGCTTGATCACTACAAAGATCAACGCTGAAAAGCAGCTATGGTCGAACTACTACTCATTGCCAATGTTCCAGTGGCCAGGTGCCGCAGCATGGAACAGCGACATTAAGAATGTTCTACCAAACCCACTAGCTCCAGAAGTAACCTGGAACCCTTGGGCACTAAGTTACTAATTCCGAACTACTAGTTCAGAATAAAATAACTGATTGAAAATTATTGGTGGCATCCCTTCGGATGCCACCAATAATTTTTTGTCTAGAAGTTTTACTTAGCCATTAACATAAGTGCCATCTAGTAGCATTGGTAGGTAATGATGTGTAGAGAAAGAGAATTTTCAGCATGCTAGCGTATATCGGTCGCAGAATTTCTATCGCCCTTCTGATTTTGTTCGGATCCACATATCTGACTTATCAGCTTGCTGCATACTCGGGTGATCCACTTGCTGGTATCCGTGAATCACAGGATCCTAAAAAAGAGCAGATCATGGCTGAGCTAACAAAGTTCTATCAGCTCGATGTGCCACCACCAGCACGTTACTTCTTGTGGCTTCAGAAGGCTCTTGGCTTCGCAACTGGAACACCAGACTTTGGTACGTCAGCCATTATGCGTTTGCCAGTTATAGATCAAATCGCTGAAGCTATTCCTGTAACTATTCGTCTTGTAACAGCTGCAACCATTCTTGCTATCGTTTTGGGAATTACCTTCGGTGTTCTAAGTGCGATCAGACAGTATTCGAGACTTGACTACTCTCTAACTTTCCTTTCATTCCTTCTCTACTCACTTCCTATCTTTTGGGTTGCAGTTATGTTGAAGGAATACATGGCTATTCAGTTCAACCTTTTCTTGGTTGACCCCAAAATAAATCTGGTTGCAAATGGGATAACTTCTGCGCTATTGGCCGTAGTGCTCGCCGGATTCGTAAGTGGAACTAGGAGACGAGTTCTAATCACCTTGGTTTCATCGTTTGCGATTTTCATGTCGCTTTTCTATGTCTTGAGTCTCACAAACTGGTTTAGAACTCCAGGTCTTGGTATCTGGGGAGTGGCTTTCCTTGGTTTGGCCACTTCAGTCGGTCTAACTCACGTTTTCGCTGGTCTTCACAACCGTAAGGCTCTATACGCAGGTATAGCCTCTGTTGCAGTTGGTGTTGCTGTGTATCAGCCATTCGGAACGATTGTGAACGAGACAGGTAACTTTGGAATTCTGATGCTCATGGGAGCTCTAATGCTTTCAGTTAGCTATTTCGTAGGCTACTTCTTCTCGAAGATCGACAAAGGTCCAATCATCAGATCATCAATGCTCTCAGCATTCTTTGTTGCACTATTCACTGTTGCAGATAGAGCAATGCAGGCTTGGCCGGAGTACTACAGGCTAAGCGATGGAAAGCCAGTTCAGGTTGATGGTTCTTACAACATCGCAATGAAGTCAAACGACTTCTGGGTGAACAACCTCGACATCGTGACCCACTTGATTCTTCCAACAACTGCTCTGACTCTTATTTCGTTTGCTGGTTACCTCCGTTACTCACGTGCTTCTGTTCTAGAAGTTCTGGGTATGGATTACATCAGAACTGCTCGAGCTAAGGGTGTCCCAGAGCGTGAAGTTATTCTCCGCCACGCATTGAGAAACTCAATGATTCCGCTGACCACTTTGATCGCGTTTGACATCGCGGGAATCGTTGGTGGAGCGATTATCACCGAGCGCGTATTCAGCTGGAAGGGTATGGGTAGCTTGGCTAACGACGCGATTGTCAGCCAGGACCTAAACCTTCTGATGGGAACCTTCTCAATCACAGCGTTCTTGGCAGTTATGGCAACTTTGGCTGCGGACTTGATTTACACCGCACTTGACCCACGTATCAGAATAAGAAAGTAGCGAATCACATGAAAAATGATTCAAAGAAATCTAAGAAAAATTCTCAAGTAGCTGTCGCTTCTGAAGTTGGTTTCGAAGAAGTAAAGACTCAAGGCTTAAGTCAGAGTCAGATTATTAGACGTAAGTTCTTCAGCCACAAGCCGGCTGTTGCTGGTCTAATCTTTATGATCTTGTTCACTATCTTCGTCTACTCTGCGGCTGGTATTCACCTAGGTTCAGATGATGCCAAGATCACCATCCACGGATGGTGGCAGTTCTCACACGAGGATATTCTTGATCCTGGTCCTTGTGCCGATGGTTGCCCGTCATCAGTTCACCCAATGGGTCAACTGCCTAACGGTCGTGACTACTTTGCGCAGGTAACTCGTGGATCTGAAATTTCACTCATGGTGATGGTTGTTATCGGCCTTCTTGGTGGAGTTATCGGAACAGTTGTCGGTGCTGTATCAGGTTTCTTCGGTGGAATCATCGACGCAATCATGATGAGAATCACAGACTTCATCATTACCGTTCCTTCAATTCTTATCGGTGCGGTTATCGGTTACAGAATGGGTAACCTAGGTGTTTTGTATCTAGCAATCTTCTTGGGCTTGTTCTCATGGACCGGTCTTACCCGTTTGGTTCGTGGTGAGTTCCTATCCCTGAGAGAGCGTGAATTCGTTGATGCTGCTCGTGTTGCTGGAGCTTCAAACACAAGAATCATCTTCAAGCACATCTTGCCTAACTCAATTGGTGTGATCATCGTTTCAACTACTCTCTTGCTGTCAAGCTCGATCCTCGTTGAAACGGGTCTTTCATTCCTTGGTTTCGGTGTTCAGGCTCCGGACGTATCTCTCGGTGTGCTTATCAATACTCACCAAGGTGAATTTCTATACGCACCATGGTTGTTCTGGTGGCCTGGTGTGATCATTGTTTTGATTGCTCTCAGCATCAACTTCATTGGTGATGGTTTGAGAGACGCTTTCGACCCTCGTCAGAAGAAGCAGATTAAGCGCAAGGAATTCCTTGCAAAGTCATCTACTCGCGACGCCGTCAACAAGAGTTAATTGACCGGATAGTTTCAGGAAATAGCTAATGAATAAAAGTTATCAAGAGGAGTGCTGCTCCCAGAACAACACCTACGAGGGCTTGGGTATTGACCCTAACCTCGTGGAGCTCAATGAGCTCGTTGTGTCTAGTCGCACTCTCTTGGTATCGGAGAGCAAGCTCAAGAGCAGCGTTACTGTCGGATTCTTGGGCATGACCGGTTCTGTGCTGACTGCCAACTCTGTTGAGGTCGGCATCTCTGATTCTTCTAGTTTGGAACTTGGTGGGTGCGGGTGCAGCCCAAGCGGAGACCTTCTTGGTTTGAGTGACAACAGTGAAGCTGAACCTAGCTTCGAACTCTTCAACACTTGCCCAACCGATGGTGACTCTAGTGAATGGGTTATGGATTACGAGGGTTTGAACAGAGTAAACAATTTTGGGTCCAACCAGGAAAACCCAAATGAAAATGGACAAAGCAATGAAGACAAGAGTGGCGTTTATGGCGTCAGCAGTTCTTCCTGCGGTTGCAAAGGAAATGGCTGTGGCTGTTCCAATAAGGACGACCAAAACGAGGTAAACCCAGCTGGATCTAGGGCGATAAACGTAGGGTTTGAGCATGTTCAAAATCCTACCCCTCAGAAGTTTGAATTAAACCAATTGTTATTGGCTAAGAAAGGTAACTGATCAAAATGGCAGATACAACTCCAATCCTGCAAGTAGATGGACTCAATGTTGAATTTTGGGTTGAAGGCGTTTGGTACCCAGCCGTAATCGACATGAACTTCACACTTAGTGCAGGTGAAGTGCTTGCTATCGTGGGTGAGTCTGGTTCAGGTAAGTCAACGACTGCAATGGGTCTGATGGGTCTTCTAGCCCCTAACGCACGTAGCTCAGGTAGCGTCAAGGTCAAGGGCGTTGAGATGCTCAACCAGCCTGCTGCAGTGCTTCGCAGATACAGAGGTAAGGAAGTTGCATACATCTTCCAGGAGCCAATGACTGCTCTAAACCCTGTCTACACAGTTGGTTCTCAAATCGTTGAGGTTCTGCGTAACCACTTCGAGATGGGCCCGGCTGTTGCGAGAGACCGCGCTATTGAACTTCTAACCATGGTTGAACTTCCTAACCCAGTTCAGGCTTTCGACAAGTATCCTCACCAACTTTCTGGTGGTCAGCGTCAGCGTGCAATGATCGCCCAGGCTCTAGCCTGTGACCCTGCTCTACTAGTTGCTGATGAGCCAACCACTGCTTTGGATGTAACAGTTCAGGCAGAAATTCTTGACCTTATGAGAAACCTGAAGGACAAGCTGAACTCAGCTGTTCTTTTGATTACTCACGATATGGGTGTTGTCGCTGACTTGAGCGACCGAATCTTGGTTATGAAGGATGGTCTAACTGTTGAAAATGACACTTCAGCTGTTATCTTCAACAACCCTAAGCACCCATACACCCAGTCTCTTCTAGCTTCTGTTCCAAAGCTTGGTTCAGTTGCAGTTAGAACACTTGAGGCACTTGCAGCCAAGGCTGCTCCAGTGCTTGAAGTTACCAACCTAGTTATTGAGTACCCAAAGCGTGGACGTATTCCTGCGTTTAGAGCTGTGGATGACATTTCATTCTCAATCCAGCCTGGTGAAATTCTTGGTTTGGTAGGTGAGTCTGGTTCAGGTAAGACCACTGTTGGTCGAGCTGCTATCGGTCTACTTCCAGTTCATGATGGTTCTATCAAGATCCTTGGCAACGAAATTGCTGGTGCAAAGATGCGCAACCTAAAGTCCTTCCGCAAGGACACAGGAATTGTGTTCCAGGACCCAGCTTCTTCTCTAAACCCTCGTTTACCTATCGGTGAGAGCATCGGTGAGCCTCTCCTACTAGCGAGAGAAGCTAAGGGAGACGAACTCAACAGACGTGTTGAAGATCTACTGGACTCAGTTGAACTTCCTCGTTCATACCGTAACCGTTACCCTCACGAGCTATCTGGTGGTCAGAAGCAGCGCGTTGGTATCGCTAGAGCACTAGCGCTATCACCGAAGCTTTTGATTGCAGATGAGCCAACCTCAGCTCTTGACGTGTCAGTTCAGGCTCGTTTCCTAGATCTTCTTCAGGAACTTCAGGACTCACTAAAGTTCGCTTGTTTGTTCATCACTCACGACATTGCTGTGGTGGACATCTTGGCTCATCGTATTGCTGTGATGCAGAACGGTAAGTTGGTTGAAGTCGGCCCGCGTGACCAGATTCTAAACGACCCTCAGGAGCTATACACCAAGTCATTGCTGGCTGCGGTTCCAGTTCCAGACCCAGCGGAGCAAAAGAAGCGCCGTGAGGCACGTGCCAAGCTCCTTGCAACAGCAGGGAAGTAAGGCTTAATCAGGCTTTAATCTACCGAGGCACACTTTAGGGTGTGCCTCGGTTAGACTTTAAGCACTAGGGCTTTTGTTAGCCCACACAATCTAAGCGTTCGAGCGACATTTCGTGCGTCGCTGAACTATGCCTAAAGGACCCTGTAATGGCCCAAGTAACAAGAGACGACATCCGTAACGTAGCTATCGTGGCTCACGTAGACCACGGTAAGACCACTTTGGTCGATGCCATGCTTCGCCAGACCGGTTCTTTCGGTGACCACGCCAACCTAGGTGAGCGTGTCATGGACTCAGGTGATCTTGAGCGCGAAAAGGGAATTACGATCCTTGCTAAGAACACTGCCATCTCATACAAAGGTGCTAGCGCCAACGGTAAAGAGATCACCATCAACGTGATCGACACCCCAGGACACGCTGACTTCGGTGGAGAAGTTGAACGTGGTCTATCTATGGTTGACGGTGTTGTTCTTCTAGTTGACGCATCTGAAGGTCCTCTGCCACAGACTCGCTTCGTGCTACGTAAGGCACTGGAAGCTAACCTGACCGTTATTCTTTTGGTCAACAAGACTGACCGTCCAGATGCTCGTATCGATGAGGTTGTTGAGGAAACTCACGATCTACTTCTAGGTCTTGCAAGCGACATCCACGAAGATGTTCCAGATCTAGACATTGACTCAATTCTTGAGCTGCCAGTTATCTATGCTTCTGGTCGTGCTGGTCGTGCATCTCTAACTAAGCCTGCTGATGGCACCATGCCAGATTCAGAAGATCTAGAGCCGCTATTCGCTGCAATCTTGAAGCACATCCCAGCTCCGGTATTTGATGACGAAGCCCCACTACAGGCTCACGTTACAAACCTTGACGCTTCTCCTTTCCTTGGCCGTCTAGCACTACTTCGTATATTCAACGGAACTATCCGTAAGGGCCAGCAGGTTGCTTGGGTTCGTCAGGATGGCACCACTCAGACTGTGAAGATCACTGAACTACTAAAGACCAAAGCACTAGATCGTTTCCCAACTGAATCTGCAACTGCAGGTGACATTGTTGCGGTAGCTGGTATTGAGAACATCACCATCGGTGAAACTCTTGCTGACCCGAACGATGTTCGCCCTCTCCCGATGATCACCGTTGATGATCCTGCTATCTCGATGACTATTGGTATTAACACATCTCCGATGGCTGGTCGTGTTAAGGGTGCCAAGGTTACCGCTCGTTTGGTTAAAGACCGTTTGGATAAAGAACTTATCGGTAACGTATCGATCAAGGTTTTGCCAACTGATAGACCAGATGCTTGGGAAGTCCAGGGCCGTGGAGAGTTAGCTCTCGCAATCCTTGTTGAGCAGATGCGTCGTGAAGGTTACGAGCTAACCGTTGGTAAGCCTCAGGTAGTTACCAAGAAGATTGATGGCAAACTACACGAGCCTGTTGAAGATCTAACCATCGACGTTCCAGAAGAGTTTCTAGGTGCTATGACTCAGCTGATGGCTGCACGTAAGGGCCGTATGAAGAACATGGTGAACCACTCAACCGGTTGGGTTCGCATGGAGTTCCTAGTGCCATCACGCGGTCTTATCGGGTTTAGAACTGAGTTCCTAACCTCGACCAAGGGAACCGGTATCGCTAACGCTATCTCAGCGGGCTATGAGCCTTGGGCTGGAGAGATTGTTACCCGCATCAACGGATCTCTCGTTGCAGACCGTGCCGGTGTTGCAACACCGTTTGCGATGATTGCTCTGCAAGAGCGTGGATCATTCTTTGTTGACCCAACCCAAGAGGTTTATGCCGGAATGGTTGTTGGTGAAAACTCTAGAGCTGATGACATGGATGTGAACATCACCAAGGAGAAGAAGCTAACCAACATGCGTGCATCTTCTAGCGATGAATTCCAGTCACTAACTCCACCGAAGAAGCTTTCTTTGGAAGAGTGTCTAGAGTTCGCTAGAGAAGACGAGTGTGTTGAGGTTACCCCTGAGGCAACTCGTATTCGTAAGGTTGAACTAGATGCCAACATTCGTGCGAGAAACACTTCTGCAAAGAAGCGCGCTAACGAAAACGCTGGCTAGTTCTTTTTAGCTGGCTTCAGGTATAGGTAAGCTACCGGAATTACGTAGGCGAACCAGACCAGGCTCTCAAGCATTGAAGGCTTTGATCTAAAGCTGATAGTTCCTCTAAGTAGTGTGTCTAGAGCACCATCTTCTTCGATTACTCCAGATAGGTCATAACTGGTATCGGTTAGGAATGGGAACCAACCGATCTCCTGAAGTTCATGAACTCCATAAGCCAAGATTCCGCCGGCAACGATAATCAAGAACGCTCCGGTGTATTTGAAGAATTTGCTCAAGTTAATCTTTAGCGCTCCTCGGTAAATCAGATAACCAAGAACTGCTGCTGTGATTAGACCAAGAGCTGCACCAAGAACTGGGTTGGTGTCATTATCGGTTGCACGGCTAGCGCTCCAGATAAAGACTGCCGTTTCGATACCTTCTCTAATTACCGCGAAGAATGCCACACCGACCAGAGAAAGAGCAGAAGCCTTCACTGCGGTGTCAATCTTTTCGTGTAGCTCTGCCTTTAGGCCTCTAGCCTGTCTAGCCATCCAGAAGATCATCCAGGTTACAAAGAACACAGCAATGATTGAAGCAAGACCTGCGATGATCTCGTTAGTTCCTTCAGGAACCACCTCGATGAACTCGGCAATAGCAACACCGGCTAGGACAGAGGTCAGGACGGCAATGGCAACGCCCCAGAGCACCTGGTTAGCGCCTTTACGGTTGTTTGTTTTGACTAGGTATGCAACAAGAATGCTGACGATTAGAGCGGCTTCTAGGCCCTCACGGAGGCCAATTAGAAAGTTAGCTAACAAAATTTCCTTTCGCGATGGTTATCAGACCATTCGAAGTTAGGGTTACCTAACTAACTTAGCCGAGTGCTCTGAAATGGTCAAGATGCTTGAACTCTCAACTAAGGTTTTTCTTATGGCTAAACAAAGTTTCAG
>Ga0214921_10011684_pt1 | contig 10628 bp, 14 predicted proteins | sample LL1505_MetaG_FD_177992 | JGI IMG/M metagenome (GOLD analysis project Ga0214921, IMG submission 177992) | Freshwater microbial communities from Lake Lanier, Atlanta, Georgia, United States - LL-1505 | ecosystem: Environmental > Aquatic > Freshwater > Lake | place: USA: Georgia | collected...
ATTCAAAATCAATATGAAAAACATCTTGATTATTATTACTCATATACATATTTAAATTTTGTCCATCACTTTTACTACTTATAATAGAATGAAAAACAATAGCATCAAAAGAAATTTTTATATTTTCAAGAACATCGTATGTTGAAAACCAATTTTTATTAAGTTTAACATCAAATAAACAAACATGTGATTTATCCATACCTTGAATAAATAAATGATCTTTTTTAAAAAAAATAGTAACAATAGTTGAACAATTTTTTAAAGTTTGAAAAAGAGCAACAAATAAATCTTTTTTATTTTTGTCATTAATGGATAATTTCATTTGTTATTATAATCTATACCCTAACATTTAATATATTTTACTTATATAATATATTAAATTAGTATTGTATTGTAATTAGTAAGACAATGTTATAACAAGTTAAAAGTTGTTATTTGCTAATTCTTTTTGAATAGCTTGTTTCAAATCAATAGAAGCGACAACATCTTCGTTATTTTCATCTTCTACAGAACTTCCGTCATTTACCGTTTCAATAAATAATTCAACATTTGTATTTTCATTTGCATCTTCATCTTCATCAAATGCTTGTTTCTCATTTTTTAAATAGTCATCAATTGAACTAATCGTCTCTTCCACATGTTCAAATCGTTGATCATTGTTTATAATAAATTTTTCATATTTAAGCATATGGTTTAATAAAATTTCTTTAATATCTTTTATTTCTTTTTCAAGACTATTTAATTGCGTAAGTAAGTTATTATTAACAGCGTTTGAAGAGGATCCTGATGTAGGTTCCTTTTTTTCTAAAGATTCGACTCTATTAATAATGCTTGTCATAACACTTTTATCGACTAATTGGGTGTTATCGGGAAGTTCTGTTTCATTTGTGCCAAATACACCTGCTTGTACATCATACATGAAAGTTTCTAATCTCCCTAATCTCAAAGTAACTAATCCAATTGCATCCGAAACACTTAATTTAGTAATAGGGACAACTCCTGGCTTACTTTGTGGTTGGTTATTGTAAGATGTTTGGCTTTGTTGTATGGGCTGAGATTGTTGTCCTGGTCTTTTAATTTGTTGTTGTGGTGGAGCAAAAGACGACTGGGCGCCAATAGATCTATTCGGTCTGGATGTTGGCGCAGATCCAGAAGCCGAATCTCCTGATCTGCGATTTCTAGCAGCAGCAATTGATCTCGAACTACTCATTTTATTAATAGTCAATAAGTTGTTTTTAAATTACTTACGCAAAAATGAAATATAAATAAATAAATCAAAATAAATAAATAAATCAAAATAAATAAATAAATCAAAATAAATAAATAAATCAAAATAAATAAATAAATCAAAATAAATAAAAATCATTCCAAAAATATTAAATAAAAAAGAAACAATCCTAAAATTTACTAAGAAATTCTTTAATCATTGGAAAAATGAGTTCAATTACATCGGCGCATGCAATAGCGAGCTCTTTGTGTTCTTTTTGTGTGCCATTTCCGCTTCTTAATTGTATATAATGAACCCATGAACGAAGTGTGCCGTTCATATATAATCTGGAAATAGTAGTACCTTCAGGAAGAACTGCTCTTGCTTGCTCTTTAGCTATTCCATTTTGCAAAGCCCAATTATATGTTTCAGACGCGGTTTGATTCACATTATTTTGCTTTTCATTCCACTCTTTTTGTAATTCTTCATCTTGTATTTCAATGCTGTTTTGTCTATTTTTAGTATCCTGTATTCTTGCTTCTTTGTTTTCAAATCCTAAATCAGCAACTGCGTATCTTTGTGAGAATTCCTGGAAGGAAAAAGAACGATGACGTAAAACTTGTCTTGCTATGTCACGTGTAGTTTCAATCTCGAGGCATATATTAACCATTTCAAGAGGTGACCAGTGATTATTATTAATCAAGTAACGAATTAGTTTTTTATTTGATAATTTATTCTTTTGGTTTGATGTGTTAGAAACCTTTGCACAAAAAGCAACCAAGTCTTCTAACGTGTCGTTATTTTCAGATTTTGAATAACTAACTAATTTTACTTGCATTTATATTTATAATAATATTGTCTTATCTTTAATAACTATTTAAAAATATTATTTTTATATTAATTTCTTTTTATACCCTATAGAGATGGACAGTTCAGATAACCCAAAACCAAATTTTTTTAAACATGTATTTAAATTTGATGATGACGGTAAATCCGAATTACTAAATATTATCCAATATGCTTTAATAGCAGTTATACCATTAGTTATTTTAAATAAATTGATGCAAAAGTTTGTCCCAGAGGCTGACGAACAAAAAGGAAATTTAGAAATTTTAGCAGAAATATTGATCCAAATAATTTGTATGTTTGTTGGATTGCTTATTATTCATCGTGGAATTACTTTTATTCCTACGTATAGTGGTGCGAAATATCCAGATTTTAGTATAATATTTGTTATTTTAGCAATTTTAATGATCACTATGAGTTTGCAAACAAAATTGGGAGAGAAAGTAAATATAATTGTTGAAAGGATAAGTGATTTATGGAATGGTACAACGAATAGCGGTTCAAATGGTAAAAATGGTAAAAATGGTAAAAAAGGAACGGTAAAAGTGTCTCAACCAATTTCCGGAAATATACTACCTCAAACACAACAACAAACGCAGAGTTATAGTGACGGGACATCTATAAATAGCTTACCAATGAATGAGTCACGCCAACAGTTGCCAAATTACAATAACATGTATGTGAAAGATAATACTCCCTTAGTAGGAGCAGCAACACCTGGTGAAAACCAAAACCAACAAGAAGGTTATGCTGATTCACTTGGTGGTGGTGTTGTGGCTGCAAGTGAATTTGGCGGGTTTGGCGGTTTTAGTTCTTGGTAAAATGTTCTAAAAAAAATAAATAGATTATGATATAAAAATTAAATAATAAATTATATCATAAATTGTAAATGGATGTAAATAAATTATTAAAAGCATTAGATGATGAATCAAATGAGAATTTGTTTAATTTTACTACAAAAAAAATACAAGAAATGAATTTAAAAGTGTTAAACGAGTTAAATATTTCAAAAAAGGAGAAAATGATATTTTTAGAAAAGTTAAAAGATTATAAATACGTTGATGAGATGGATGATTTAAAATATGGAACTTATATCAGATGGATCCCTCTAATAAATCCTAAAACAATAGATTTAAAAAAAGGAGCTGTTTTTTGTGAAATAGTTATTACGGACAATGGTGTTCAACTTAAATGTAAAAATTTTGGCTATAAACCAAACTATTTTACAATAAAATTCGATGAGAATTTAGTTTTTCAAAAACTGACAGACCAAGAACAAGTTTTATTATCAGCATTAAATCATTTATCTAAATAAAAAAATTGAATTAAATAATATGACTGATAAGAATAATATAGTCTGTAATATTGAAATGGATTTAATCAAATTATCAAAAACCGAACTTTTATTGAAGTGTGAAGAAAATGGAATTAAAAAATGTAAATCAAAAAATAAAGAAGAATTAATTGCTTTACTTGAAAATAAACCTGTTGAAAAAAAAAAGATTGAACTAATAATTGAAGATGATGAAGAAGAAATTAAGAATGAAGTTATAACACAACAAGATTTAGAAATAAATAAAATATATAATGAAGATTGTGTTATTGGAATGAAAAAGATTAAAAGTGAAAGTGTAGATATTATAATTTGTGACCCTCCATATAATATTGGAAAGGATTTTGGAAATGATAGTGATAAACAAAAGATGGATGATTATTTATTATGGTGTGATAATTGGATTGCTGAATGTTTAAGAATACTTAAACCAAAAGGAACTTTATATATATACGGATTTAGTGAAATTCTTGCTTTTATAAGGACACGTATAACTTGTAATGTGAGATGGTTAGTATGGCATTATACTAATAAAGTAACCCCATCACTAAATTTTTGGCAAAGAACACACGAAAGCATTTTATGTTGTTATAAAGAAAAACCAATATTTAATCGTGATGACGTTAGAGAACCTTATACGGAAACATTTCTAAAAAATGCTGCAGGAAAAGTTAGAAAACCAACAGTAGGTAGATTTAGTAATGGTGATAAAGAAACAACATATACTGCTCACGAAGGAGGAGCATTACCAAGAGATGTTATAAAAATTCCAGCATTAGCAGGTGGAGCAGGAAAAAAAGAACGTGTTGATCATCCAACCCAAAAACCATTAAATTTATGTGATACTTTAATAAAAGCATCTTTAAATAAAACTTCTAATACATTATTAGTAGTTCCTTTTGTTGGTTCAGGTTCTGAGTGTGTTTCAGCAAAAAAAAATAACGTTAATTTTATTGGTTTTGAAATTAATAATGATTATATTAATACTGCAAATGAAAGATTAGATGATATTGATAATAATTAAATATTAGTTAATTTATCAAGTAAATCAATATAATTGTATTTTGGTTTATTTTCTACGACAGCAGATGCTACAATAAACTTTTTTATTTCTTCTGTGATTTCAATATGTATCCATAATTGAGATGACATACTAAATGTGATTGACATTTTACAACCATTAATTTCATTTGTATTCCATCCAACTTGTGAATCTTTATTTTTTCCTCTTTTTCCAATTGTAGGTTCCCAAGCATATGAAGAAGGGTCTAAAATTAAGTAATTACTTGGTATCAATAACCAATCATAACTAATATTTTCTTTATCTGTTTCATCTCTTACTATAAATGAATAATAGTCAAAATTTTTTCGTTTATTAATTTCTTCAATTATTTCTGTTGGCGTTCCACATTTTTTTTCACTACAAACCGTAGTTAATCTATAAGAACTAATATAAATACTTTTTTTATTATTGGAATATTTTGCGGATTTATTGCTAATTCTTCCTAATGAACAATTAATGTCCATACCTGATGAATGACTTCCGTCACTTTTAGAATAAATATTAATTCCTAATGATGAAAATATTATAGCATTGATGTCCTCCCATATTGTTTCATTTATGGAAGACGAATTAATTAAATGATAACCTTTAACACATTTTTTAAAATTTATATCAATGAGTTCAATATTTTCACAAATATCAGTAATACTTTTAACTTCACATTTATTGTCATCTTCAATAATTATAATTGGTTGTTTTTTTACCTTTTTTGTCTTTGGAACAGAATAGGTAATAACTTCATTATTTAATTCAAGTTTAGTTTCCATTTCTTATTGTAATATAATAAGTATTTTATTTATAAAAGCAATTCAATTTTTTATAAATAATTAAATAATTAAATAATATATATATCTAAACATAAGAGCGAAGATTTCAAAATGTCTTCTCTTGAATATTATTTAACCAAAGATTTTTCACAAGAACAAGTATGTAGAATATTTAAGTGTAGTCCAAGAAGTTTAATTCGTTTGGTTGTAAAATATTGACCCAATTTTTTATTTTACACCTAAATATGAGCAAGATGTATTATTTTTGTGTATTTTTTTGTATTTACTAATATAAATATAAATGACTACAATTATTTTAACCTCTACTGTAAATGTAAATTTAAAAAAATGTTGCGTTTTTCAAAAAGATCCGAATGATAGATTAAAAACATATTTAAATTCTATTTTGCAGTGGTTAAACAACACAAATTTTAATATAATATTAGTTGAAAATAGTGGGTATAATTATGATGAATTAGCTGAAGAAAAAGAAATATATAAAAATAGGTTTGAAGTTATAACATTTGTAGAAAATGAGTTGGAAGAAGCAAATTATTTAAAAAAAACATCATCAAAAGGAGAAAGTGAATTATTTTCAATTGATTATGCTTTTAAACATTCAAAAATAGTACATTCTTCAAATTTTATTATTAAAATAACAGCGCGTTATTTCATAAATGAGTTAGAACAATATCTTAGTCAGTTTGACTTAAATAATTACGATTCTTTAACGCAACAAGATAGAAGTAGATGTGAGATGGTTGGAAGCCACTACAAAAATTTTTCAAGTGTTTTCAATATTAACCTGATTAATCATGAAAAAAAATATTATGGTCACATAGAAAGTATTTGGAAATTAAGAACTTCAAAATATGAAAATAATTTAACATGTAAAAGATTTCAAATAGAAAAAACTCAACGCGGTGGATTAGATCAATGTTTTGTTAGTATATAAAAGACATTTACCTACGTTTTTTAGTACATGATTTACAGTCGCTAAATAATCCAGGAATAAATTTACCATTTTTTATCATTTGTATTTCAGTAGGATGTAAATTTTTTTTAGAAGTTCTAATATGTTTTCCTCTATGATATTTTGAAACACTTTTATAACCCTTTCCATTCTTTATAGAAACTTTACGCACCATTTTTCTTCCGCCAATTAAATTTTTAGTTTCTTGATTATGATAACTATAACTATTTCTCATTATATATTATTCAAATAAAATAAAATATATTATTTGAATAATTTGAATAATTAAAAGTATTATTTCAAAAATATTATAAATTATTATAATATATGAGTTCATCTGCTTTTGTTCATTTATTCCATATTATAATTGTAGGAGGATTATTTTTATATGTAGGAATTATGAAAACACTAATTCCATCCTTTGTTTATCCAATTCTTTTAGTATTAGGTATAGTAATAATATTATACCATATTTTTAAAGCATATAAAAAGTTAAAAGATGGTAAAAACCCATGGGTAAATTATATCCATATATTTATTATTGGTCCCTTATTGATATTCATTGGAATAAACAGAGAGAAAACCGCAAGATTTTGGTTTGAAATATTATTAATGTTAGGTTTTGCTTCTATTGGTTATCATGGATATTATTTATTTAATGAATAAAATATAAAAACAACAATATTGACTATATAATGCAGTTAAGAGTAATATATTTGTTGTGTATGATTTGTTATACAAACTCATTTTTGTTTTATAAACCAAAACTATTCAAACCTTATATATTTCTATTTAAAAATGAAAAAGAAGATAAAAATTATAAAAAATCAAGTGGATGTGATGAAAGATATAATTTTCAAAATATAACAGAAATCATAGAGTTTAAGAGGGAGTACTTAAAAACAATGGAATTTTTTTATTTATTAAATCTTTTATATGACGATTCTCTTTCAATTTTTAATAAAATATATTTTATAGAAGAAAACATATTTCTTAACAAAATGTTCGAAAAAAAGAACGTAATTAATGAATATAATGTTACATCAGGGGGATTATTCAAAGATTGGGATTTTAAATTTTAGTTATCGGTCATTATTGTTTATTTTAGCATTCATTTTTTATCCATTTTTTATGTAAAACAGCTTTTACACTGGAAAGAGCACCATTTGTCCATCCTTGATTTTCACTTACAACTTCTCCGACAACAAGAATTCCTTCTTCTGGATGTTGTGCTTTATAAATAAATTCTTCGCGACTACTATATTTTTCCTGTAAAGGTTTATAGTAATGGGTACCAATTGGCCAATAAAATTCTTTCATTGCTACTAATTCAAGTGTTCCATGTTGTATTCCAAGAGCTTCTTCCAACAAATCACAAAAAAAGAGTCTATTTTTTTCGGTATCTTCCAATCTGTCTTTTAAAAAGGTCGCGTTTCGATTATCACTATAAGCAATCATATATACGCCTTTGTCAGCATCCATTGGAATAATTTTTTGTAATGGTCCAGGTACAATTGTATATCCTTTCACATACTCCTTCATAATTTGAGATGAGTATTTAGAAAATTTGCCGTATAATCTAAGAAAGTTTTGGCCTACTATTTGGTTATAAATACTATTTTTAGAGGAAGCTCCAGGTAGCATTTTTTGAATTCCGCTAATAGTAGTAGCAATGATAACTCTATTTGATTCAAATGTTATACCTCTTTCTGTTTCAATTAAAAATCTACATGGATTCTCTCTAATTTTAGAGACAGAAATAACATTCATAGAGGTTTTAACATTTTTTGCTCCAATTTTATTATACAGAGACATAACTAACTTTTTCCAAGGGACATACATTCCTTTCCAACAACAAGCATTATCTTCCATTCCGTAATTATGTATAACTTCAAACGCGTCTTCATTTTCATAATCAGTATATCCAACACAAGTTAAAAAATCATTATATTGTTTATCTCCTAATATTGGTTTCGCGAATTCTTTAAAAGTAATATGTTTTTGGTTTGGTTTTTTGTCATAGACATGTTTTAACATTTCGACAGCTACATTGACATTTATAACGGATTTAATCATTTTAGAGTAATATGGTTTAAAATCAAATTCTTTAAAAGGAACATTCATTTCTTTTAATAATTTAACTAATAATTTGTCTTTATTTTTTCTGCCTACTCCAGCACCTGTAACAATTTCAGTACCATAAAAGGATTCGTTGTTTGTTCTTCCACCAATCCATTGTTTTTTGTATTTTTCTAAAACAACAAAAGATGTCTCAGGACATATCTCCTGTATATTGTAAGCACTATAAAGCCCTGCTAACCCACTACCAATAATGACAATATCATAATATTTGTGTGACATTATATTATGATATAATGATGGAAATTATTTATATTATTCTAAAAATATAATGTTTTATTATTTATATTTATTTATATTTATTTATATCCGTTTTTGTCTTATCTAATATGTTATCTAATTTCTTATCTAATATATATTGCCCACAAGGGCCGCAATGGTCTTCATTAGATAAATCTATTTTTTTATTCATTTTTTTATCACAATATTCCATATTCCATCTACCTAATACTTTTTTATCTTCCTTCAGTAATTTTTGTATTATACTTTTTATAAATTTCATAATAAATATAATCTACAACTCTTTAAATGAATTATATAATATAATTTATAATTCACTTTTGAAATAGCACGATACAACTGTACATTTTATAAACTATACATGGATTATAGTTTTAAGTTGTTTAAGAAAATAAGTATTTTCCAATTATATTGTCTATTTTTTATTTTTAATTATTATAATCCTAATCAGAATCCGAATCCTTATCATATACAAAGTAATTATGTTCTTCTAAAAAATTTATACGAATACCAAATGGAACCATAAGCAAACATACACGAAAATATAATAGAAACAACTATAATATTAATAAGCATTTTAATACTATACTATACTACAAATTCTATATATTATTTGTTTCGTAAATTATTTGTTTCGTAAATTATTGATTCTTTTAGACATTTATCTAATATTTTTCAATATATACAAAATAATACCTTGGATAAAGATTTAACAAATGATTATTTTTATATATATTATAATATACAAATAATATAGTAGCAAAATGAAAATAGTAGTTTTTGACTTAGATGAAACCTTAGGATATTTTGTATTATTTGGGGTATTTTGGGATTGTTTAATTAGATTTTTAATAGAATATGATAACTCTAATGAAGAATTAACGCAATCAGAATTCAATAATATATTGGATTTGTATCCAGAATTTTTAAGACCAAACATAATAAATATTTTAACATATTTAAAACATAAAAAAAAATCTAATTGTTGTCATGGTATGATGATATACACTAATAACCAAGCTCCAAAAATATGGGCAAATTATATTATTTCTTATTTTGAATCAAAGATAAATTTTAAACTATTCGACCAAATTATTTCAGCTTTTAAAATAAATGGAAAACAATTAGAATTTTGTAGAACAACTCACGATAAAACATACAACGACCTTGTAAAATGTACAAAAATACCAAAGCATTCAGAAATTTGTTTTTTAGATGATAGTTATTATCCTGAAATGACAAATGATAAGGTTTTTTATATAAACATTAAACCATATATTCATGATTTAAAATTTGATACTATATTACATAGATTTATGAATAGTAGTCATTATAATAAATTAATAAAAAAGAAATCGGAATTTAAAAAACACATGAATAATTATTTTAAAGAATATAATTTTTTTATTCAAGAAAAAAACGACGCAGAAAATAATATCGATACACTGCTTAGCAAACAAATAATGACTCATTTACAAGAATTTTTTAATAAAAGTTCTCGAAATAAAGTTAGAAAAACGGAGATGAATAATAAAACAAGAAAACATAAAGTAAATAAAAAATCAAAAACACACAAAAATTATTAATTATTATATATTATATATTATAAATTACATATTATAAATTACTACCTACGCCTTTTATTTGGGTTGATAAATATTGTTTTGTTGTTTTTGAAAATTTTTTAAAATACTCTGCAATAGCAGTTGTAGTTAAAATAAATAATCCTGCACTAAAAGCTATTTTACGATCTAATTCAGTAAATTCTACATGTCGTAAAGGATTAAAACGAATTATTAAAAATAAGCAAACATACATTTTAACGTAATAGTCTATATCATTCAGATATTTTGGAGCAAGTTGTGATATTCCAAGTGTCGCAATAATAATCAAAAAGTAAGATACATAAATAAACGTGGAAAAAAACTTTTCTTGAATTTTTTGTAAAGTTTGATTCATTTTTGGGTGTATATAATACAATAACAGAATAAAATAATAATAATTTTTTGTTTTTATTATTTTGTATTATTTGTAATTACATCTTATAAATCTCGAGTGTT
>Ga0214921_10011685_pt1 | contig 10627 bp, 7 predicted proteins | sample LL1505_MetaG_FD_177992 | JGI IMG/M metagenome (GOLD analysis project Ga0214921, IMG submission 177992) | Freshwater microbial communities from Lake Lanier, Atlanta, Georgia, United States - LL-1505 | ecosystem: Environmental > Aquatic > Freshwater > Lake | place: USA: Georgia | collected 2015-05-28
ATTTAAGTATTTTAAGGTATATTATAGCTTAACGGGAACTACCAATCATTTTTTATATCCCATTCAATACAAAGGTAGAAAACTTGGACTTATTTCTATAGATTTTTTTTCAAATGAAGAAAGTGAAGTTTTTTTGAAAAAGGAAGATGAATTTAAAATATTCTTAGAGTATGTATCACATACAGTTTATAGTATAATAAAAAATAAAGATATTAATTCTAAATATGAAAAATATAAAAATTTACATGAATCAAGTCTGACTCTTAATAAACTCTATATGGATAATACACAGGAGATACTTAAGATGACTCTCCTGGCTGTTTCAGGTATAATAGATGCTAACTTATATTTACTTGTTATAAGAATACAAAAGAAAGATTCTATGTTTGTCAGCAAGCTTTATAAGCATGGGGGAGAGTTGGATCTTAGTCAGATTCATTTGACTGAAGATGAAAAGAATGAATCGTCTTTTTTAATGGATTGTAAAGAACCTAAAATATTTAATTTTAGAGATATCAAATTCTCTGGAAGGATAGGATTTCATGGAAGAGAAATTATAGCCCTTCCCACCTTTGAACTACAGGATACTCGTTATACTTTTTTGTTTGGAAGGAATTCTCTGAGATTATTTTCAAATGATGAAATTAGTATTACAAAAGCATTTTCCGAAGTAGTCAAAATCACTATTGATAATTCATATTTGTACCATAGGATGGCGAACCAAGAGAGATTAGAAAAAGAAGTAGAGATTGCTTCTGATATCCAAATGAATCTTCTTCCAAGAGAAACTCCTCTTGTAGAAAGGTATGAATTTGGAGGATTTATGATTCCTGCTCGAGAGATTGGTGGGGATTATTATGATTTTTTACCAAGCCCGGATAAGAAAGAAGTTACTTTTGCAATAGGGGATGTCTCTGGAAAGGGGGTTCCTGCAGGTATGGTAATGGCAACTGCCAGGACTATCATACATAGTATAATCAGACGTAAACTTACATTGATGGAAATATTAAATGATTTAAATGCATACCTTTATAACAATTATAAGAACTCAGTTATTTTAAGATTTATGTCATTGACATTATTGAAATTAAGTTGCAATGAAAATAAAGTTTATTTTGCAGGAGGAGGGCATGGTAATATTTTAATTTATCGTTGTAGAACTAGTGAAGTTGAAATTATTCCTACAGGCGGGATGGTATTGGGAATATCTTCTGATATACCTGAATCTCCCGGTGAGATAAGTATGGAAATAGGTGATTCATTGCTGCTTTATACTGATGGTATCACTGAATGCACAAATTCAAAATTAGAACAATACGAAGAAGAAAGGCTTATAGAGTCTTTTAAAAAATATCAAAATTTTGATGCAAAAGAAATTTTATTAAAAATTTATGAGGATTTAAAGGTTTTTGCAGCAGGCAATCCACAACATGATGATATTACTCTAGTATCCATGAAACGATTGGTATGATATACCATAATCCTCTTCCTCCCGATAAAAAAAAATCTTTTCTAGAATTCATAAATGAAATGAAAGATAACACAATCCTAGACTCTTTATTTGAAACGCACAGAGAGCTTTTCTCAAAAAAGTCTATAATATCTTATTCAGGTGGAAAAGATTCTTCTCTTTTGCTCTATTTGTATTATTATCTTGTGAAAAAGAAAAATATTCCCGTACCAATTTTATTTCATTTGAATCATAGTATACGTGATAACCCGAGCCAGGAATTGCAAATCGAAAGTTTTATGAATTCTACACTTTCTAAGGTAATTTATCAAAAAAAAAATATACCTATTCTTGCTAGGAAACTTAAAAAAAGTTTGGAGGAGACTGGTAGAATTATAAGATACAAAAATCTTCAAAAGTTAGCTAAAAAAGAAAATGCAATCATAGTCACAGGACACCATACCAATGACTACCTTGAATCTGTTTTAATCAATTTCATACGAGGAGGCGGTCTGTCATCCTTACGAACTTTAGATATTTTTAATTCAAATCTATTTCGACCTTTGGTTTTGCTCAATGGCTCTGAAAGAAAAGATTTAGCTAAAGAAATCAGCTTTCCAATATTTGAAGATGAGTCTAATGAATCAAGAAATTACTTAAGAAATAGAATTAGACAGGATGTTATCCCTCACCTAATGAGAGAAGGACTAGATACCCATAAATTGTATTTTAATTTTCATGAATCGGGACATTATTTTACAGAAAGAAATTTAAAAAGTAATACATTTTATAAAATTAATAGGATTGGTATTGAAGAGTTTAGCGTATATCAATTAAAAACTGTTATTGATATATATCTAAATTTACTTAAGTGCCATCCCATTCAAAAAAAAATATTGATAGAAATATTTACAAATATTCAAAATATAAAAATTGTACTACAAGAAAATTCAGAAGTAATCTTTTGGAAATCACCCACATCAGATTTTTATATAATTAATAAAAAATCATCCTGCCTAGAGTTTGCATTTGTAGAAAATGGTATACTATCTTGGAATGATAAAAAGTTTCCATTGGATTTAAAATATTCTATTGGAAAAGTAAAAGATGGTATGAAAATTCAAAAAAATGGCAAACACCGAGAATTATCGGAGCTATTTCGAGAGAGGGAAGTTCCAATACCTGTTAGAGCTTTTTTTCCAGTATGTTTTCTAGATTCAAAATTGAGTTTACTTCCATTTAGTTTATGGGATGACAAAATCAAAGATTTTTATGGAGATTAAATCATGATTGATCCGTGGATTGAGAGTATAGAATTTCATTCGTCCCACCATGACCCTAATAAAATCCCACAAAACAGATCTATGCCACAAGCTGCCTTCTGTGGAAGATCAAATGCAGGCAAATCAAGTATCATAAATGCCATTGTAGGTAAGAAAGATTTAGTTCACACATCTTCCACGCCTGGTAAGACTAGAAGCTTAAATTTTTTCCTCTTGAATAGACGCATATTCTTAGTAGACCTGCCGGGTTTTGGATATGCAAAAGCATCCCATTCTGTTAGGGATTATATGATTGATGCTGTGAATGGATATTTAAACACGGTTGACACTCTAAAAATGTTATTTATACTTTGTGATTCAGCAAGGCCTTTACCTGACGATGAAAAAAATCTTATCGATACTTGCTTAGTAAAAAATATCCAACCAGTTGTACTACGAACTAAAACAGACAAATTAAATCAAAAAGAAATGGCAGGACTTAAAAAGGAAACAATAGAACTTACGGAAGAATTCGAAGGTCTATTTGTTATACACTCATCAGTTAAAAATGATTCATCAATACAAAATATGAGAGATCTTTTGAAAACTCTCTAGGCGATTAAATCCAGATGTTTTTCTGATGAAACTAAAACATTGATATCTTCAGGGTTAATAAATCCTGTCTTAAGATTGTTTTGCATTTCTGCAACTTTTAGTAGCAATTCTTTAGATTTTTCTGCATCAACTCTTCTTCGAAGCTCATCTAGCTCTTTTTGAAGACGGTTTCTAATCTCGCGATAGTTTGCTTGTTTTCTAAAGTCCTTGTCATCTTCAACTTCACGATTGTAAATATCTCTGTAGTACGCTTTGTTTAAGATACTTTTAAGCTCATTTTGAATGAGATTTAATTTATCTTGTAAAATAGCTTCTTCGGAAATTTTTTCCATAGCCGGCAGTGTTTCCTTGGGGGGGAGAGATGAATTTACGGGAAAAAGATCCATTTGTCTTCCTATTTCATCAGGAATTGGATTTTTTTCTACTGAAGTCATTTTGGTATTTCCACCAACCGCTACCAATCTTCCATCTCGAAATTCAAAATGAATTTTCATGTCTATGCTACGAATTTCTGTCTTATCTCGTATTGCCTGCGCTTTGAATTCTGCCACATGACCAAGCTCATGTGATATGACATGTAGTATGGAAGAGCTTTCTGATGCAGATTCAAGTTTACCATGACCTTTGAAGTGAAGCTCGGAATCTTCTAGGGGACGATTTTGAAAAAAGGTAGGAGTTATATCAGTGATCTTCATATTTAAATGATCGATCACTTTCTGAAAAGAATAAGTGAAGTTTTAAAAAAAGAGGAGAATCCCCTTAAAAGGTTCTTTTATATTTTAAGGTTAGATCCTTTGTATCCATTCAAAAGTAGTTGGAAATGTTTGGGATACTTGGAAATTCCTTTTGCAATATTTGAAAACTCAGTTTCCTTTACACCAGCCTTTTTTAAGCCCTCTCCTATACCCAAAAATGAACTTTCAATGTTTTTCCAATCGGAAAGACCATGACGGAATGCGAGGGTTTGGATTTCATGTGTAAAGTCAGAATCTTGGTTTGATTGAACAATTAGAAAGGTTAGATCCCTGACATCTTTTTGGTAAAGGGCATCCTTTTCTTTATCTTTTTTTCCAGAGGAAGAGCCACTGATAGATCCCAAGGATGAGGAGATACTAGAGATTGAATTTAGGGATGTGGAAATGGATTGAACACTTGTAGAGATAGAATTTATGGACTGGGAAGAATTGGATACAGAAGTGAAGATGGCACAATTCCAAAGCTGGATAGATACAAAAACCAAGAATAATCTGAACATAAATCCTCCAAAAAGATTAAAACTTTTCAATAATTTGATATTAAAATAAAAAAACTAATTGTGTAAAGCTTTAAATTTAGATTTTTTAATCTTCAACTACACTCATTGCATATTCAGAGATTGCAGTTCTTCTTTGTTCGGCGTAGTCTTTGTGAAACCAGAGTAATTGTGTTTTGTCCGCAGATTTTTTATTAAAGATAATAATTTTTGTCATACAATTATCTACAGCAAATTTCATAGCTTCTTTAGAAGTTTCACCTAAACCTTTGTTTCTTTTTTTACGGGTAATGTCTCCATTTCCCTTTTTTAATCTTTCAATAAGATCAGTATAATCTTTATCATCAGTGCAGAAAATTGTTTCCTTTTTTCCATCTTTCCATTTTATATCTACTTCATATAAAGGAGCGGATGAGAAGTGTATAACACCTAGATCAAAAAGTTCTGGCCAATACTCATAAAAAAAAGAAAGCATAAGGCTTCGTATTGCATATCCATCAAAATCAGCATCTGTAATTATGCTTATTTTATCATAATTTAATTCACTTACGGATTTAACTTCTCCATCTAGAGGTAAGCCAAGGATGGCAACGATATTTTTTAATTCTTCATTTGCCAAAGCCTTCGCCAAGCTAATTCCTTTGCAGTTCATAGGTTTACCCCGAAGTGGAAATAGACCGTGAAGCTTTGGATTGCGTGCAGGTCGTAATCCTGCAATAGCTGAGTCTCCCTCTGCGACAAAAAGAACTCTTCCCTTGTCTGACGGTTTTCCTGTGGGTGGCATCAACTTGGGGATATTATTTTTAGATGCCCTTCGCAATCCTTTTTGAGCATCTTCCAATTCTTTCAATTGGGTTCTTTTTTCCATTTGCATTTTGACTTCTTCTAGTAAGTTAGTTTTTTTTATTAACTTGTCTAAATGCTTATCAACTGCTTTTCTCATGTCCTCATTCAAGTCATTAATGAGATAGGATTTATCTTGGGATTTAAACCTTGGATTTAAGATTCGTAAATTTACATACATATGAAAACAGTTTCTAACATCATTACGGGTGCACTGAGTTTTTAGTTTTTTCTCAAGAGCCGTAATTTGAGATTTTTTTCTGACTTCATCACAAATTCTATTCTCTAGATATTCAATAGCGGAACCACCTTGAACGGCAAAGTTTGAGTTTACCCAGGCTAGTGTTTTATTTTGTCCAATAACTGCATAGGTCTCCATATTGATTTGTGAAACAGATGATGTATCTATATAATCCATCTTGTAGTATGTAAGGTCTGAGCTCGCAAAAATTTCTTCTAGACCTTTTTTGAATTTATACTTTTCTGTTTTGTTTTTATGGATAAATTGAATTTCCAATCCGGGATTGGTCATTGCAATATCCTGCAGGTATTGCTTAAGTAGATCAACATTGAATTTAATATCTAAATCATTGAAGTACTTTGGATCTAACTCAAACTCAACTCTTGTCCCGTGCCTATCTCCACAAGGTTTTATACTTTCTATCATATTGTTTTTTTCTAACAAGGGTTCAAGTTTGCTATATTGGTCTTTAGAAAAAAACGTACTATCTTTGAAAGACCCATGCTCATCAAAGTACAAAAAGGATTTCTCTGTTATATCTGGTGATAGTTTGTAGCTTTTAATTTGTTTTTTTACCTCATCAGCCAAAGTAAATTGCTTTTTGTACAACTTACCTCCATTGGCAGTTTCCACCTTAAAGAAAGAAGATACCATTCGAACCAAACTAATTCCAACTCCGTTCTGTCCTGCTACGTGGTCTTCTTTTACTTTATCATCAAAATTTTCGCCATACATCAAATGAAGATAAACACCCTCTGCATTATTAGAAGGTATTCCCCTTCCATTATCTTCTACTGTAATACGTTTTTGATCTGTTGATAGACCAACCATCAATTTTGACATTTTATCTTTAGCAGCAATATTTTTATCATTAAGATTTTTTCGATATTCATCCACTGCATTCATACAAGCCTCATCTAGGCATTTTAATTTTGCAGGAATATCATCTATTTCTTCATGTGAAATTTCATAAATTTCACCTACTGCTTTAAAAAAGTGCTGCTCAAAAGTGGAAAGAGAGTTTTGTCCGAGCCACATCCCAGTGCGCATGCGAACATGCTCTACATTGGATAATTTTTTAAAATTTCTAGCCTGCTTGGATTCATCTGTCTTCATATTTATTCCTATTATTTATCCCACTTATTTTTCAATTCACCTAGTTCATTTACCATAAATGCAACTAGCTTATCATCTTTTTTATACAATGCAGTGTACTCATCAAACCTGGTTTTTGCTTCTACAATTGCTTCTTCACACTTTCTTACTTCATCAAGTGTCATACGATATACGGGGATAGAGGAAAGCCATTCAAAATAGGTAAACTTAGCAGATTTTAATTGCTCTTCAAAATCAGATTTTGATTTGATTGTGGTTACTTTTTGATTCCATTTTTCTTTGATAAATCTTATTAACTCTGAATTACGGTCAATTTTTTCTTGCTCTAGTCCTGCTAGCCTTTTAAAACGCCTTATCAAATGTGTTTTACGAAACTCACAGAATCGTTTAATAATTTCATCTGGAGTAACATTCCTGAGTCTTCCCTCATGGGTGATTACATTGTATGTCAGTACTTCTGAATGTTCCTTGCTGAGTACTTCCTTGATTTGCAGATCTGAGGGCTTTTCTCCGCGTTTGTAAATCAGTTCAATTTTAAATTTTTGGCTAGAATGATCTACATAGTCTTTTAGCCAACTATCCTTCTTTTCAATGAGGTCATCTAAATAATTGACTACTTTTTCTCTATTCCAAGACATGGGAGCATCTGTTAAGTATAAAGATTCTCCCTCCCACCTAAATGCAAAGGTAGTGGTCATAACTTCTGAACCATTGTCATTCTTGGACATTCTGAGTTCACCATTGAACTCTTTGTACCAGGGCTTTAGCTTTTTTGTTTTTCCCGTTTTTAGATAGGAAACCTGAGAATCAATGATATCTCCAAGTTTGTGTGCCGGAATAAAACATCTGAAACCTGTTGCTATTCCCTGGATATTGTTTAAAAGTACGGTTGGCACTTTTCCCACAAAATGAATAGGTTCTTCTTCGGTCTCATCATAGTTTTTTACATAGTCGATATCGGGTAAACTTTCAAAAAAACCCAAATCCTTTGAAAAGTCACTTAGTTTCACTTCCGTGTATCGAGGAGATGCAATGGCTGCAGGGTCTAAGACGTCGCCAAAGGTTCCTTCTCCACTCACTAGGGGTATATTATTTGCAAATGTAAAGTCTTGGGCCATAGCAGAGAGCGCATCCTGGATGGATCTGTCCCCATGTGGGTGAAATCCCATGGCAAGTCCCGCTACTTTTACTGTCTTGGTGTATCTATTTCTGGCATCACTATTCCACATAGACCAAAGGATTCGTCTTTGGACGGGTTTCAGTCCATCAATCTCATGAGGTATGGCTCTGGAGTCACATACGTACCTAGAATATTTCCTCTGGTCATCGTTAACCTGGTCTTCGAAGGTCATTTTCGGCAGGTCTTCCATTTGATTTTCTGTCACATTATTTTTCATCTTTGAGCCGTTTTTAAAAAGACCTATTCTGCTTGTCAACTCTTTTATTATTCTTAGTCTAGTAAGAGTAGATTTGGAACATTAAAAATAGGTGAAAATGGTTAAAAAACAATGAAAAATATAGATAAAATCAATAAACCATCTAAAATCATCTTATTGCATATATTATTAGTTTATTTTCTTCAATATTTATTGAATTGCTCCGGAGGAAAATTTCAGGGCAAGGATCCTATCCCTTCCCAGTCCGTATCGAAAACACATGTTGTTTTTTCTAACACAGACCCTCAAAATAAGCTCTCCATATACTCGGAAAAATTTACCCAAAAGCGATCAGTTCTTGTACTTAGACAAGGAACTATTTTTCCAAATGCAATCTTTGGAGAGTTCATTCTCTCTTCGATTTCTCCTAATTCCATAAAAATATCAAAAACAATCTTTAAGGCAGACCTACCAAAATACTCCCTTTCCGAAAAGATTTATTTTGGTTCTTTTGTCCGGAAAGAGAGAGGAGCTTCCATTGAGGTTGAACTCGAAAAGGTTTTTACTCGGACTAGGTTTGGGAATGACTTAGAGACTCTTATGGATTTAAAACCTTCACAAGAGTTTATAGAATCAGATGTTTTAGAAAAAATTGTATATATACCTAAAAAGGAATATTCCCTCTGGAAATTAGAAGAGTGGGTAATTGAGAATAAAAAACCTTTGCTTTGGAGGAACTTTGAAGAGGGAACAGGAATACTTTCAAAAGTTTCATTTACAGAGTTTGTATCTCCATTGGGGAGTTTGTATTCAAAAATTCAATCACCAAATGATTATATCTTTGGTTTTTTAAAAGATGCCAATCCAATCCCACTATTTTCTTTTTATGATTTTGAAATTTCTATGGATATAAATAACTTTGTAGGAGTAGAGAAAATTTCCCAAGGAACAAATCCTCTTCCAAACTTTAAAAATTCTCTTCCCAAACTATACATACGCAAAATCCTGAACACAAATGGAAATTAGAACACGATTTGCTCCCTCTCCTTCAGGATTTTTACATGTAGGAGGAGCGAGAACAGCACTCTTTAACTATCTTTATGCAAAATCCAAAGGTGGAAAGTTTATACTTAGGATTGAAGATACCGACCAGGATAGGTCAACAGAAAGTTCATTCCAAACTATTCTTGAGTCTCTAGAGTGGTTGGGGATGAAGTGGGATGAGGGTCCTGGCATTGGTGGGGAATATGGTCCCTACAAGCAGTCTGAAAGAATATCCATCTACCAAAAATTCACAGATATCCTTCTCGCTAAAAAGCTTGCATATCGATGTTTTTGCACACCCGAGGAATTAGAGGCTAAGAAAAAACAATCCGAGGCAATGGGCATTCCATATATATATGATGGCCTCCATGCAGGTATGACAGATTCTGAAATTTCAGAAAAATTAGATAAAAAGATTCCCTATACTATTAGATTTAAAGTCCCTCATAAAACCCTTATTGTAAATGACGTAATACAAGGTAAGGTAAAATTTGAAACAAAATTAATTGGAGATTTTATTATAGTTAAATCGGATGGTTTTCCATCTTATAATTATGCTGTAGTTATAGATGACTATTTGATGAAGATCTCTCATGTAATTCGGGGAGTAGGTCATCTGTCTAACACTCCCCGCCAGGTATTGATTGGAGAAGCCCTGGAATTTCCCATACCCATTTTTGCCCATGTTTCTGAAATTGTAGGTTCGGATGGTAAAAAACTTTCCAAAAGAGCAGGTGCTACTTCTGTGTTGGCTTTTAGAGATTTGGGTTATACGGAGGAATGCTTTGTGAACTACATGGCACTTCTCGGTTGGACGTCGGAAGATGGGTCAGAGTATTTGCCCCATTCAAAAACATCAGAGATATTTGACATAGAGAGATGTTCAAAGTCGCCCTCTACATTTGATGTATTTAAGAAAATGAAAGAAGAAGAAAAAGATTCAGTGAACTTAACTTCGTTGTCTACTCAGGAATTATCTGAATACCTAAATCCAAAATCTAAGTTAAATTGGCTTTCTAATAAATTCATACGGGACATGGATATAGAATTGTTGTCTTCACAAATACTTACCTTTATAAAAGATGCAAATGACATTCCAAATGAGATAAAAGAAAAAAACAATCCAATCCTTACATCTATTTTAGAATCTATTCGGGTGTATCTAGATAGACTTTCACAGGCTCCCCCATATATAAGTGAGTTTTTCAATAATGAAATTAGTATTGAAAATGAAGACTCTAGAGCTATTGCTAAAGCTTCCGGTGCAGATAATGTGATGAAAACCTTTTATAACCAAGTATTAAATGCAAGTCCAAGTTCAGGAGATGATTATAAAAAATTAATGGAAGCTACTGGAAATGAAACGGGTGAAAAAGGAAAAAATTTATTTATGCCTATCCGAGTGATGACTACAGGCAAATCACATGG
>Ga0214921_10011688_pt1 | contig 10625 bp, 12 predicted proteins | sample LL1505_MetaG_FD_177992 | JGI IMG/M metagenome (GOLD analysis project Ga0214921, IMG submission 177992) | Freshwater microbial communities from Lake Lanier, Atlanta, Georgia, United States - LL-1505 | ecosystem: Environmental > Aquatic > Freshwater > Lake | place: USA: Georgia | collected...
CCTTTAAGTCCAGACAATTGTCTACGGTTAGGTTTTGTAATTGTCTTTTGTTTCTTAGTACCAAAAATCAAATTAGACACTGAACGCTTAATATGCTTCAGGTAATCTTTGCGTTGCTTGCGAAGTTTGCCCAATGTTTGTTCAATATTACCAGCCTGTAATCCACGAGCCTGTAATCTTTCCATCGCGTCCTTTACCATTGACTCGCGCATTTCTTCTGGTACTTCATCGGTCATATGGACATCCATATATTGACCTTGGTTGTTGTCTAAGTTATCAAATATTTGATCCATGCTCCAAGTATCGATTGTCTCCTCTCCATTCTTTGGATCTTTACCAAATGGTCCATATTGAGATTGACCATTGCCTGATTGACCACCTTGTTGTTGACCATTTCCTTTACAATCTGGACATGCTCCGCTAGAGTCTCCTTGACCTTGGTCTTGTCCATCTTGTCCTTGTCCACTAGAGTCATTTTGACCACTCTGACCTTGTTCTTTTCCATCCTCACCTTGTCCACTTTCTCCTTGTGAATCCTTTCCTTTCTCATCCGACTTTTGGCCAGATCCACCACAAGATTGACACTTATTTTGTTCTTTCTTTTTATCGTGTTTTTCCTTCTCGTCGCGTAACCATTCGTACAATTCCTCAAATATTAATTTTCCCCCATATTCTTTAGGAACAAAAAGAGCCATATTTCGACCATCTGCATCTTTTGGGATTTCTATATAGTTATTCGGAATATCTTCCCATATGATATGATTGATAATCATATCTTGTGCAATATTAGAAAGCTTATGGTCATATTGACCAGTTATAGTACGTCTCGGGTGATTCCAAAGGAGGTGAAAATCTTCGTGGAGAGTTATAAAATTTACTTCTTTCTGGGTCATTCTATCTAAGAACTCAGAAGAATAGTAGAACTGCATACCCTTTGCTGTCATATTAACACCACAAGTACCAATATCTTTACGCTCGTTAAAATTAATGAATAGATTGAAATTTCCGTAATATGGAAGATTGACCTTGACATCGACTAACATTTGCTGAATCGATTCCATCAGCTTTTCGTGTATATTCTTTATTTGCATTTCGATATTTCTATTTTGAAATACAAATATAGACAAATGATTTTAATTAACCAAATCTTATGATAAGTTAATTTCAATAAACCCTTCTTTGAATAAAGTCCAGTTAACTCCTCTATTTGAATTAATCTCAGATTCAATTTTAAATTTATCAGAAACCTTAATATTTGAATTGTGGTGGAGTTTAATAGTAGTATCACCACCATTTACCATAAATTGGTTTCCTTCTAAAATAGGAGTTTTAGTTTTTTCTACCCCCTTAATCTCTAGCTCAAATCTATCAGCAATCTCCCTTAGTTTATTTACTAAATCATCCTTAGTTATTTCAGGGGTCGCATTCTCATTGATTAACTCTACGATAGACTCTAATGATTCAAAATATGATTTATCCATTCTTGACTTAGTGATGGTTTCATAAATATCCCTAGCAACCGAATTTATATTGGAAACTTTTTCAATCCATCCAGCGCCCTCATTTAATGGATTTATAGAGTAGGACCATTTAACTAAATCTGATGTTAAATCAGCCTTGTTGATTTTAACAATAGATTCAGCTCTTTTCCAGTCGTTTGATTCGTTAATATTGAAAAAGGTAGAATTAGCCTTGATTTCAAAGTAAAACTTATTACCTAATGTCTTTTCTGTGATATAAACATTTTCAAATAGGGTTTTCAAATCAAAGTCGATCTTATTAATATTTAGCTTTATGTCTTGTGTGATCATATTAGTTTTTATTTTTTATAAAAATAGATTTTTTAATTCATCCTCAACTTTATGGAAATCATCATCATTTAATTTATCACTAATACAAAGTAAAATATCTTCAATCAATTCCTTCTTTTCATCTAAATCATATGATTCGGTTAGGTCCTTCAATAAACTATTAACTGGTCCATGATTAAGATTTGAAAGAAATTGGATAACATCAGATTCTTTGTTTAGATTAAAACTTGAGAATTCCATTATATTTTTGAGTTTCATAGAATATATATTAAAAAATAAAACCCACAAAAATAAAAATCACCCAATTATTACTGGGTGATTTAATTCTTCTTGACTATACCATTATCTATCTTTCATTGTTCTAATTGCATATCCTATTAAAAAACTAATTCCAAATAAGAATAAATCCACAAAGAAATTTAAATAATCTCCTTTGTATAATTTATAAAACATTGATGAAATCCATGTCAACAACATTACAGCATACAATATAATCCATAAATTAAAACTAAATAAATAGTTTTTTGTTCTAATCCTAAACAGTTCAATTAGGAATGTTTCCCTTATTAATTCTATTAAATTTTTCATTACTTTATTTAGAGGGATATGATATTTTTTATTTTGATGTCTCTTAGAACATCAGCTGGTATTTCATGGTCAACCATATTGACTATTTCTGTTCCTTCTGGTAGAGTTAAAAATACCCTAGAAATACCATCCAAGTACTGAAGATACTCATTTAAATCAAAGTCAGTAGTAAACTTACCATCTTGATTTATGGCGGCTACTCCTATAGTACCTTTAAAGTCGGGTAGTAGAAAAGATTCACAATCTTCCATAGCTTCTATATCCATAGTCTTCCATATCTCAAATTCCGCCAAAGTCATGAATGAAATATGGCCATATGTCTCAATAGATTTTTTTATTTTTTTATCACCAACATAAATAGCAATTCTAATAAAATCTTCATAGATATTAAGATTAGAATTACTATTGTGGTCTAGATTACCAACAACCACCAAAGTAGTTGGTTGGTCATATGTTTTCAATTCCTTAGATTTAAATTCATCTTGACTATCATTTAATAAATCATTTATTCTAAAATCCCTTAATGAATCAATTGGAATTTGATGTTTCTCCATATCAATAATTTTCGTTCCTTCCGGAAGATTTAAGAATACCTCATCACAATTTAATTGATGTACGATATAATCATCTAAATCAAAATCGTTAGTGAACTCTCCGTCAGATTTAATAGCCCCTATACCGATGGATCCTATGAAATTTGGAAGTAAAAATGATCCAAATCCAGACCGTTCTCCGTTCAAAATATGTGGATTATTATTTTGCCATATCTTAAATTGAGATAGAGTCATAAATGAAATGAATCCATCCGATTCTATTGAATATTTTGTTTTTTTATCTCCAACATAAACCTCAAATCCTGTGAAATCATCATAAATTTTAATATCACAATTGTTATTATGATCAACGCTGCCCATTACAACTAGAGTGGTTGGATGATCATATGTTTTCAGTTCCTTAGATTTAAACTCATCTTGAAATTCATAATTGCTTGATGGGGTACCTTCTACTGGGGTTTCTTCTTCTCTCAAATCCACTTCGACATACTGGGATGCCTTATAAGAATTTGAACCACAATTTTTATCAAAATCCGAATCTTGTCCAAATCCTGACTTAACCATCTTGTTTACAATTTCTCCCCAATTTAATTCTCCCATATATATCAGCTTACCATCAGATAACTTAATTCCAATTTTAGAAATTGCCTTTTGTGCCTCTTCTGATATATTCTGATAATCAGTTATCTCATTAATAATATCTTCTGATTTACTACCAAGTCGAATGTGGTATTCTCCATCTTCAAATAACTTCATAAAAGCATCCGGATTAATACTTTTTACTTTTGAAATTTTAGACTTAATCAGGTCAGCAACTTCTGGATCAAGATTAATCGACTCATTTAATTTTTCTGATACATTGAAATAATATCCAATAAATTGTACCTCTGGCTTAAGAGACTCTAATCGAGATTCTAACAACTTGATTTCATTCTCTGTGTCATCCACTTTTTTAGTAGAGAGTCTAACATCTTGTGTGAACTTAACAAGTTCTTTCTTTTTACTTTCAAGGATTTTATCAAGTTCATTAATCTTGTCCTCCCTTATTTTATCAAATGACTCCCTGATTTGTTTATTGTGGTCATAGATAGGTGGTATAGATTCTACAGTCTTTTCTCCCTCTTTGATGTTGAAAATTTCTCCATTACTTGTCATCACCATTGTTTCAGAAGTTGTTTCATCATCAAAAATAGAAATAAGACTATCTAATTTAGAAGATTGTTCATATGAAATATCAACTCTATCATCAAGTAGAGATACTAGTTTCTCAATAGGCTTTTTATAATCAACTGCTAGATAGAGGCGAATTTCCTTACCATTAATTTGTTTAACTGACATAAATGGCAACTCATTGATAATCATCATTTTATTTCTAGATGGGACAATGGTTTTTTCTGATATAACCTCCAATAATCTCCCTCTTTCTTCTTTGGTAGTTTGATTGGTATCAACTTCATCGAAGTTTACAGTTCCCTCATCACAAATCGTCAATTTGAATTTTATCCCATCCAATCCAAGACCAGATAAGTATTTACCATCAATAAAAGCCTCATTAGAAATAAAGTTTATATTACCTTTGGCTCCTATAAACTGAATGAACTTATCTTTTGTAGTAAATTCACCAATTATTGATTTTTTATCCATTTGTTATTAATTTTAATTAGTCTTCTAAAATTTTTGTTAGTACATATTCTCGATATTCTTGAGTTGGAACCGAACCCAATTCATAAGCCCTTCTAAAGAATATTTCATATATGTTTTCGTGACCAAGTTCTTTTGCTACCCTTGCTCGATTTATTGCCTTAGATTCATTGGTGATTCTATCAGCTTGTACTTTAGACAATTTATTTTCTTTTTCTTTATCTCCGCCAGACTTAGAAATTATGTCAAGAATTCTTTTTTGGTTTTTATCATTTTCTACATTTTCCATTTTATTTATATCTAAAAATAAAACATATGTTTAAATCATTCCTTTGTCCATAAAAAAAGTTTTATATCCCTCTGATTAGACTTAAAAACCAAATCAACCAGTTCCTCAACTAGTGGGTGCAAACCCCTCATTTCATTCTGTTTAATCCTAGAAAAGGGGCCTATATATTCTTCAAACCTACTAACCATATCAGTGAATTTCATATTTTCAGTAAGTTTGAGATACATCAGAATATTCTTTATTTTACTAAAAGTTTCCAAATTAGGATTCCAAGTTGCATAATATTCGCTTAAAAAACTAACTAGTTCATCCGGGGTGTCTATTATTGTCTCCACAGTTGGTTGGAATCCGATCCAATGATTATATTTTTCTAGAACATATCCTGGAGATTGGACTGACAATTTCATTCCATTCTCATGCTTAGTAAAATTAGAGATGAATCTAATCAGATTCATTATTCTATTAAAATCTGGGTCGTTTAATTGATTCATGATAGAATTAGTTAGAATATTACTTCAAGTAAACCAACATTTTGGTCAATGGTATCAATATCTTTATTATCAACAATTGTTGCAAAGGAAATGATATTTATAATATCATCATCAGTGTGGTTTCCCTGAATCACCCTAGAAAGTGAGTCACAAAAGTTAGAATATGATCCGATTGAGTCATATTTAACAAGAATTTGATAAAGTGCCTTCTTATTGATTACCATACAACAAAGATACGGAAAAATCCCAGAAATAAAAATTATTCTGGGATTTCTACTAGAAATTTGTCTGGTCCGATTTTGTCTCTTAGTTTTATTAGATTGAATATTTTCATAAAGGAATATCCATAATATTCATCATAATTAATCATTAAAGTTTGAGCATACATTAGGTCTGATATTCTTTTCTTACCTACTTGGATGTATGTATAGAGATATATATACCTCATTCCTGATTTACTAATATCACTAATGATTGTCTCGAACTTCTCTATTTTTAGAATCAGCTCCCTGATAATCACCTCTAGATTTTTACCCTCTGATATAAACTTGGATATTTGATGGTCTACATGAGTGAACACAGTATTTGTTTTGTTAACCTTTTCCATTGGACCACCCCCTTTTTTCAATTGATCTAACATTATTTACATTTTTAATATACTCCAAATATGAAATAAGCTTTAATAGCTCAGTATCTTCTCTTTCATAAGTATATGGTTTAATCCGAATCAAATTTCCCCAATTGTTTTCTGCCGTTTCTAGAACATCATCTACAATTAGAACTTGGTCTAAATCATATCCCTTTCTCTTTAACTTATTGAGATTTTTTATCCCGTAATACTGACCTGTATATGAACCATTTCTATTATCTGCTCTTAAAGTGCAATTTTCCTTTGTATATAAGAACTTTAGATTAGATTCATCTATGCCAATATTTTTCAAAATATTTTCAGCATAATCTTTACTAGCAGCAGTCCAAACAGCAATATCAAAGTTTTCAAAGGCAAACTTTAAGAATTGGTCAAGATAGGGTCGTTTCTTCGTATAGTATGATGATCCATTACTCGATTCCATTTTGAAATCCCAGTCAAACTGGTCACTCATGTGGTCTGGAATAACCTCAGTGTGGATTAAAGTTTCATCTAAATCAAGAATAAGTAACTTTTTCATTAATTTTTATATTTTTCGTATAAGAAGAACAAACCACCCGATATAGCTCCACCTACGTGTCCCCAATGTGATGTTGAACTCCTTTCACCAAAGATACAAAGTATAAATTCAAAAGCAAAAAGAGTGCAAATTAAATATTTTGCCTTTACTGGAAAAAATATAATATACAAGAGCTGATTTGGACTCAAAAAAGCAGAAATTACCATTATGCCCCAGATTGAACCAGATGCTCCGACTAATGATAAATTACCACTAGTCATACTCATATGTAAGATGGCACTGGATATTCCACACATTAGATAATAAATCCAGAACTTCTTTTCTCCTAAATATTCCTCAACTGGGGGAGCAAGTGAAACAAATACTAACATATTAAATATTAAATGCAAAAGTCCAACATGTAAAAATTGATAAGTTATTAACTGAAAGGGTAAGAAATTATCCGATTTCCAATTCCAAGCGGAGAATATTCTAAATATTGAACTATCTGAGGGGTCCAATATTAGGAATATTAGAAATGATACTATATTTATATAGAAAATTGTCTTTACTGCTTTACTTCCTTCAAACATTGTTTTATTAATCATAAACAAATATAGTAAAATTGGATGAATTATTTTAATTTCTTTTTTAATTCTGATAAGTCAGTTAAATACATATCTCTAGGTTGGATATTTTCTAACTCTTCTACTTCAGCTTTCTTGCTTCTATAATCATCCTTTAATTTATCAAATAACTCTTGGGTCAATGACCATATTGACATTCTTAGGAGATAATCATATGAATCATCCATCTTTTCTAATCCCAGTTTTTGACAATCTAATATTATCTCATCCTTCTTCCTATTATTTACTTCTAATTTACCATCTAAGATAAATTTGATAAATCTGCCTCGATTGGAGAGTATCTTTAATTCATGTTTAAGTTTTTCGAGTAAGTATTCTTTTCTTTTTACATAGTATCCCAGTCGAAAATTCACAAAGTAATCAATAATTTCCTTGCTGGTTTCAAAGATTTTTAATTTACCAAATTCGTCAAGCGTGGTAAATATTTCGGTTTCAGTTTCCTCTAACTTTAGGAGTTTAACCAATTTTTCTTCTGTTAATTGGGATAGTGATTCTCTGGTGAACTTGATGGTATAGTCAATCGTGTCCTTGCAATTATCTTCATAAGAAACAATTAATTTGTTATCCATCAATCCGTCTAAAATATTCTCATATTTTTCATAAGTCATAGAAGGCGGCAACTCAGTGACTTTGACTGTAGTTGTATTTAGTATTTGTAATTTACCTCTAATAAACCATTTCTTATGATTTTCAGTATCTTGAACATACTCACCAGTGAAAAAGTTATTATGTGGCTTAATATCCCCAATTTTTTTCCCCTTAATAATTGATTCACATGCTACTATAATATCTATTGGATTTCTATTCAAGATGTTTGATGCAAATCCTACTGCGATTCCAGAAGACCCATTAATTAGGACTGTTGGTATAATTGGTAGGAAAAATTTAGGTTCAATTTCAAATCCTTCTTCTTCTTTATATTCTAATAATTCAAAGTCTTTGTAAAGTAGTCTGAAATTTTTATTCAACTTAGTTCCAATATACCTAGCTGCTCCTGGATCAGGTGATCTAAGTGAACCAAACTGACCAATCTCATCTAAGAGTGGCATATTGTTTTTGAAACTTTGAGCCATTGTAGTGATGGAGTTTTCTAGACTTTGTGCTCCATGGTGGTAAAAAGCATCAGCTGCAACCTTTCCTGCCAATTGAAAAACTTTAAGTGGTTTTTCTGAACCAGACTTCCATATATTATTACAAACATGAATAATTTTGCGCTGACTAGGTTTGAAACTATCGATGCAAGAGGGTATCGCACGATTTTCAATTGTGTATAGTGAGAATTCCTTGTATTCTTTTGAAAGAAATTCGGAGATGGTCTTGCTTCCTGCCATTAATCAAAACTTTTTATTTTTATTTCTATACAAATTGTTAATAAAGTTGAAAATCTATTGATATGTGAATTGGCATTTAACAAAACAAAGAATGTGCTATGAATATATAACATGAAATTTAGACAATTAAAATGAGTATAGAAAAAAAATATAGAAAACTTGATGACATTGACCATATTCTCTCTAGGAGTGGGATGTATGTTGGGTCTATTAAGCCACACACATCTAAAAGGTGGGTATTAGATGGAGACAAATTCATACAAAAGGAATTAACATATAATCCAGCTTTTCTTAAACTTTTTGATGAAATAATAGTTAATTCAGTAGATGAGAGTAAGAGGGCTGGGACAAAATTAAAAACAATTAAGGTGGTCTTAAACGGAGACAAGATATCAGTTTGGGATGATGGTGGCATTGATGTAGTAATTCATAAGGAGTATGGTCAGTGGGTCCCAGAAATGATATTTTCATCACTAAAGGCTGGATCTAATTTTTCCGATGATGAAAAGAGAACTACTGCTGGTTTGAATGGAGTTGGTTCTGTTTTGACTAATGTATTCTCAAAAGAATTTATTATATCAACTTGTGATGGTAAGAACCATTTCTATCAAGTATTCTCTAATAATATGAGGGAGAAAAAGGATCCTAAAATTAAAAGGAATAAAATTAATCACACTGAAATAACATATACACCTGATTATGAAAAATTTGGATTAAAAACCCTTGATGATACACACTTCAAGATGATTCAAAAAAGAGTAATCGACATTGCTGGATGTAATACAAATATTAAAGTTTATTTCAATGGAGATTTAATTAACATAAAGTCATTTGAAGATTATGTTAAATTTTATAAAGATGAGTTTTTCTTCGAGGGAGATAAGGAAAAAAATTGGTCCCTATGTATAACAAATTCAGAAGAGGGGTTTCAACAAATTTCTTTTGTTAATTCAACTGATACTTATGATGGTGGTAGTCATGTAGATTATATTTTAAATCAAATCCTATCACAATTAAGGGAGTTTTTTCAGAAAAAGCATAAAGTAGATATTAAACCATCTGAATTAAAGAATCATATTTGTTTATTCTTAAATTCGACTGTAGTCAATCCAAGCTTTTCCTCACAAACAAAGGAAAAACTAATTACTGAAGTAAAAGATTTTGGATTTACATATGAAGTAACTGATAAATTAATTAAACAAATATTAAAATCTGAAATCGTTAATTCGGTTTTAGATTGGATTCAAAAAAAGAAAAGCGCCGATGAAAATAAATTGGCTCGTGAGTTAAATAAAAACTTATCTAAGATTAAGGTTGATAAGCTAATCGATGCCAAGGGTAAGGATAGATGGAAATGTTCATTAGCCCTATTTGAGGGGGATTGTTTAGAAGAGAACACTGAAATCCGAGTTATTAGAGATGGTGATATAATTAATATGCCAATAAAAAATGTCACCGTTGATGATTTAGTAATAACTCACAACAATACCATATCTAATATTTATGCAATTACAAAGAAGATAAAAAGAAAGGCAATTATAAAATTTAGTGGTAGTCAAGTAATTTCCAGTCATGAACACAAATGGTTTGTTTATGACAGAGAAAAAAATGAGTTCTACTTTGAATTAGTTAAAAATATTGATAAATCTAAACATAAGTTAGTTAAAAATTACTTGGCTTTTTCGGATTCTTTACTGGAAATTGAATCAAATGATGGGTTTAATTTAAAACTTAAATCGGGTGAGATAATTTATACTAATCCGGACCATCAATTTGCAATATATGATAGAGTAATAAATAAATTTTTAATGCGAAAGAATAGTGATATTGATATTCAAAATAATTTCATTGTAAATACCTTCAAATTATAAAATCAATTTTTTAAAATGGAATATAATGATAGATGGAATGAGGAAAAGTTCATAGAATTTAGAAGACTCAAGAATTCCGGATATACAGATGATATGTTAATAGAACATTTTGGTGAAGACATTTACCATTCTGGTATGTATAATAGAAAATCAACCATAATGCCTTGGTTAGACTTTATAACGGAAATTAAAATAATACCAGAATATACTGACTATAAATTTCACAAAAGGACATCTGATATTTATAAAGATAA
>Ga0214921_10011690_pt1 | contig 10625 bp, 10 predicted proteins | sample LL1505_MetaG_FD_177992 | JGI IMG/M metagenome (GOLD analysis project Ga0214921, IMG submission 177992) | Freshwater microbial communities from Lake Lanier, Atlanta, Georgia, United States - LL-1505 | ecosystem: Environmental > Aquatic > Freshwater > Lake | place: USA: Georgia | collected...
ATTTAAATAATCTTTTTTTAATTTTATTATATTAAGTTGTATGTTTTTATGAACCTTATCTTTTAAATTATATAAAAATCTACATTCAATACCAATAATAATACCTTTAATATTATTAATAATTAATTCATTATATTTTTTTATAAAATTAAAATCATAATTATTTTTTAATTCATAATTAATAGAATATAGTTTTGATTCAAGACATTGTTTAATTATGATTTTAATCTCATCGGTAATTTGCCCACTTATTAAATTAATCATATTATTATCTTCAAATGGTATTTCTATTATATTATAATCATTAAGATACATATATAACATATATATATATATTTATTTATAATAATAAATAAAGATTGTTGTTCGGCTTCGCCTCTCAACTAAAGGGCAAATTTTATTATATATTTTTTAATACCATACAATCATATTAAAAATTGAATTATATAATTTTTATGTTAATTTAAATTTATTAATTAACATATAAATGGATACATCAAGTACTACATCAAAGCCATTAGAGATTCACTATAATAAAATTTTTGGATATAAAATTCATGGTAATTATCATTTAGTTAAATTTAGTCAAATTTTAGAATTTACTGATTTTTCATTAAAAAATCGAGGAATAGATATTGATCATGTAGATAATATTTATAAAACATTAAAATCAAACCCTGATTTTACAATGCCTCCAATTGAATTAATTAGTATTTTATTACCATCTAGTTCAGAAGATAAAATTTATGTCGGTAATGGACAACATCGTTTTTTAGCATATAAGAAATTATATGAAAATGATAAAATTAATATGGATTTAATTGTTATGTTTCATGATGCAAAAGATGATAATGATATGGAAAGAATTATAAAATTAATAAATAGTGGAAAACCTGTTACGACAATGTTTAATTTTAAAGAAAGAAATGAATTTATTGAAAAAATATCAAGTTATTATAATAATATTTTTAGTAATAATACAAATCATCATAAAGATAAAATGAATAAAATTACATTACGTGATAATATTGATAAAAATAAAATATTTAATGGTCAAAATAATGCAGATGATGTTTTTAATAAATTAATTGTATTTAATGAAAAAATTAAAAAAGATTATAGTGATAATTTAACTAAATTAGATAAAGAATTATATATAAAAATTAAAGAATCACATAAATTTTTTTGTTTAATGCATAAAGATTATACATGGGTTAATAAATTTAATAATTATTTAAAATTAACATCATCACACCAAATAAATCCAGAAAATATTAAAGAAGTTATGATTGAATATAAATTAATAAATAACAATAAACAAATAATAATGATTAGTGGAGATTGGGATGATTGGACAACAAAAGAAAATATGATCTATGACAAAACATCAAATTCATATAAAATTACAAAAAAAATACATAAGGGTGTATATGAATATAAATTTGTTATTAATGATAAATTTGAATTACATACTAATATTGAAAAATTTATTAATAGAAATGGATTTGAAAACCATAGATTAATAATTAATTAATATTAAAAAATAAAAAAGATATTTCATTTATAGTAAAATAAATTAATAATATATTGATTACAAAAAATTGATTTATATATATTTTAATACCATATATAAATCTATTATAATCAATATACAAATGTCATCAAATACTGTAACTGTCACTGTAACTAATGGTAATTCTCAACCAGTAAATGTATCATTAAATTCTCCTCCAGAGATTTTAAGAGAAGCTCGTAAACGTCTTTCTGAAATGACTGCTAGAGATCAAGCTTTACAAAATGAAGTTCAACAAAAAGCTCAAAGAGAAGCTGAACTAAGACTTTATCAACAACATAGAGAAGAAACTCGTTTAGAAACTGAAAGAATGGCACTTCGTATGGAAGCTGAAAAAGCTGTGCTTGCTCGTCAAGCACAAAAAATTATTGAAGAAAAAGAAGCTCAAATTAATGCTGAAATGGAAAGACTTAAACTAAGAACTCCACTTGAAGTTCTTCAAGATGAAGTTGCTTCATTACGTGCTGAACTTGCTGGTGTTAAATCTCTTCTTGAACCTACTGCAAGATATTAAAAATTGATTAATTTACTTTATACTTTTATAAATATATTTATATATATAACAGCATGAAAACAGTTAAATTAGTATGGCATTATGAAGGAACTGATGTGAAAATTTCTGGTACATGGAATAATGGAATTCCTAAATCAATGACAAAACAAGGTGATAAATGGATTTATCTTGTTGATCTAGAAGATGGTATTTATGAATATAAATTTTTTGTAGATAATAAAGTTTATTATAGTTCAAGACAACCAAATATAACAAATAAAATGGGACAAATACATAATATTATCGTAGTTGATAATAAACAATATAAATCAAATTCATTAATTTCGATTAATAATAGTAACTTGATGCTAAAAGAAATTGTAACATATAATACTGATGTTAAGATTGTAAGTATTTTAGGATCTGCTCGTATGGGTAAATCAACATTATTCAATACAATATTATCAAAATATACTAATTATAATAATAATGTATTTGCTACTAGTAAATCATTTGTTCATTGTACTCATGGTATAGATTATGTATATGTACCAGATATGCAAGTTATATTTTGTGACATTCAAGGATTAAACTCAGAAAATTCAGCCAATGATCCTAAACTATTACTTTTTGCATACTTAATGTCTGATATTATTATTTTTACAGAACAGAAAATGTTAAACAAAACAACACTTCAATCACTTTCACCATTATCATCTTTTCTAACATACTTAAATCAAGAAGATATTGATAAAAGAGATGTTAAACCATCATTAGTATTTAGAATTAGTGATTTTACACTATCTGGAACGCCTCAAGAAAACTTAGATCAACTATTAACAGAACATGAAGATCAATCTAAGAATATTGTAATTAATATGAAGAAGTTGTTTAGGGATATTAAAGCATATCATACAAATCCATTAGATAGAAGTGAATTAAAGATGTTAGAGAGTGGAAACTTTTATGGACTATTAGATAATGAAGAGAATGGTTTTGATGATTTTATTAATGAAATTAATAATTATTTAGCAGGAATTCCACCTAGAATTAAATTTAGTGAATGGCATAATAATTTAAAACATTATGTAAAACAGATTAATGAAAATAAGAAGATTGATTTTAATAAATTAGACATATATCAATCTTTAACAAAGATTGAACTATTAGAATATTCAATGGAGATTAAAAAGAGATATCCTGAATTATTTACACCATTATTTGTAAATCATACACAAGCAGATAATAAAAAGATCCAGGCAAGAATTAAGCTTACAGTAGAAATTAAGAAGGAATTTAATATAAAATTTGGAGTAGTAAATGAGAATTTGAAAAATGAAATATATGAAAAACTAATGACAGAAATCTTTGAACATATGTATAAGGCTATTGAACAAAATTCTAGTAGTGCATATAATTTGCTAACTGAATTTATTGGACAAACTATTATTAAAGGAGATAGAATGGAATGTAATATTGATATTGAAGATAATAAGATGATAGAAATAGAAGATTTAAAACATATTGAAAGATTTATTATAAATAAAGATTTAACTGATAAGGTTGTTGAATTATATTATAAATGGAGATTAAATATTGTTAAAGACTATACTGATTTTAAGAAGGAGATTAATGATAAGCAACATCAAGAAATAATTAAATATAATGATCTTATTACAACTTATGTTAAAGAATTACCAAATAAAATTAAACAAATAGTTTTACAAAAAAAGTATGATATTGCTTCAGCTAGAAAGTTTCTATTACAATCCTATGAAGTATATCTTGATGAAATAATCAAAGGATTAGTTAGTGAAATGGAAAAGATTGCAGTTTTACAATATAGTATTAAATATAGTATTGACTTTAATGGTAAATTAGTAATAGATCTATCTAGTTATACAGTTAAAAGTAGTAATAATTATAAATACATTAATAGTATATATTTTAAGGCTGTTCAAGAAGTTAATAATTTAAGAAAATCATATGATATTTACAAGTATTATAAATCTAAGAAATTACAAATACTTGGAAATCCAGAAATATATCAACATTTATTATTGCAACATGAAGATATTGCAATAATAAATGAAGATGTGTGTGAATTTTATAAATCAACAAAACATAATGCTATATATTATCCAATGTTTTACTTAAAAAAACAATATAATTTAAAACAAGTAGTTAAAAAATTAGTAAAAGATAAAATATTATTTAAGAAAAAATATGATATATATTTACATGGTGTTAAATACAGTTCAAATTTAGAATTATATAAAGTAATTATTGATAATTGTAATACACGTGGTAGATATCAACCTAATGCATTTGGTTATCAACCATTACAAAGATATATTGATAATACAATTGATGAAATACAATTTAAAAAAGATAATAATAAATCTTATCAACGATTTTTAAATTTGCAAATTAAAAAAGCTCAAGAATTAAAAGCAAAGTATGAGATTAAAAGAGCTAATAAAGTAGCTAAACCATCAATTCAAATAGAAGCTCTTAAAGAAATAATTCTTGAACTTGAAGTAAAAGAAAATAAACCTAAAGTAATGAATGAAAAATATAAGAAGAAGTCTATTCCAAAATCATTAAAGAAATTATGTTGGGATATTCACGTAGGGGGACATGTAGGAACTACCAAATGCTTATGCTGTAAACATCAAGAAATTCGTCAGATAGAATTTCATTGTGGGCATGTAGTATCAGAAAAGAATGGAGGAGAGATGACAATTGATAATTTAAGACCAATTTGTGCACAATGTAATTTAAGCATGGGTATGAAAAATATGAATGAATTTATGAGATGCTTTGAAAAAAATGAAATATAGATTAATTTATGATATGATTTTAATTTAATATATTAATAATGTTTAATTCAACTAGTTCATATTACGCTGATGCTACTAAAGTAAATGGAACTATATTAGAAATAAATAAATTACAAAATGAAATTAAAGAAATTCAATTAAAAATATCTAACAATGTATCTAATTCAGAATATATACAATTTAAAGATATGCATACTAATTATAATAATAAATTTAAAGAATATATAAATTCTCAATTATTAGATATAATTGGACAAAAAAATAAATTACAAAATGAAATTAAAGATATCCAATTAAAAATATCTAATAATGTATCTACTCATGAATATAAACAATTTAAAGATGCACAAAAAGATTACGATACTAGATTTAAAGAATATGTAAATAGTCAATTATTAGAAACAAAAAAAGAAATATCTGAATTAAAGAAAATAAATGAAAATATTCTAATGAAATTAGATGATCAAATAAAATTAAATGCACAATTATGTGATAGAATATTTGAAATGAAAGAAGAAAAATTTAGAGAAGGGAGATAAAAATTGATTTATAAAATATATGATATATATATGATATTATTATATACAAAATGTCAGAAGATTTAATACAATTCTATATTGATAATTCAAATAATGATCCTGAAATATTTAATAAATTAGGTAGAATAGTTACAAGTGATATTGTAAATAAGAATTTAAATAAACCGTGGGATTATGATACATTAGTATTAAATCCAAATATTACATGGGATATTTTAAAAAAAAATTTAAAAAAAGATAGAATTACATGTGCTAATTTAAGTAGGCATCCTAAAGTAACATGGGATATAGTAAAAGCAAATCCTGATATTAAATGGTGTTACGTTTCTTTAATTTCTAATCCCAATATTACAATCGAAATAATAAAAGCAAATCCAGATAAAAACTGGAATTTTGATGCATTAAGTAATAATCCAAATATAACATGGGATTTTATAAAAAAAAATCCTGATATAAAATGGAATTATAGTGCATTAAGTAGTAATCAAAATATTACATGGGATATTATAAAAGCAAATTCAAGTTTACCTTGGTGTTATACTAGTGGATTAATAAGTAATCCAAATATAACCTTCAATATTATAAAGGATAACCCTGACAAATTTGGTTCTTATATTTTTACATGTGAACATAATAATATGAGTAGTATAAATAGATTAAAAAGTTTAACATGGAATACAATAAAAGCAAATTCTGATATACCATGGCATTATAGATCCTTAGGTAATAATCCTACTATAACATGGGATATTATAAAAGCAAATCCTGATAAACCATGGGATTATACAGGATTAAGCTTTAATCCAAAAATAACATTAGATATTGTTATGAATAATACTGATAGAGCATGGTTTATGATAACAGAAATTAAAATGTATAAATTACAAAAAATGATTGAAGCACAACAATATACAATTGAAAAGATTTCAAGAACTAATGAAAGTATTCTAAAGAAATTAGAAGATCAAATAAAATTAAATGCACAATTATGTGATAGAATATTTGAAATGAAAGAAGAAAAATTTAGAGAAGGGAGATAAAATTGATTTATAAAAATGATATTTCATATTATTTATGTTGTTGTTCGCTTCGCTCACAACTAAAGGGCGAATTTTATTTTATAATTTTTAATATGAATATTTAGTTCATAATTTTTGAATAGATAATTTGTTTCATTTTAATTGGATCTCCTTCAAAATGTTCATGACCATCAATATGTTTTATAAATTCTTTCTTAAATTCTTCTCTTATTTCTGATTCAATATTATTAACATTTTCATTATTACATTCAATTAACATTAATATACGACTTCCTTTTTTATAGGATTGTAATCTTTTTATTTTATTATCAGGTTCTTGTGTTGTTTTACCAAATTTATATATATTTTTATTATTTATATAATTTTCTCTTTCTTGAATTAAATAAATATAACTTACTAAATTATTATTATTTTTAATATTTGTATTATTTATTTGTTCATTTTGTAATTTGTTTAATATTTTCTCCTTTTTAATATTATTTAAATAATCCTTTTTTAATTTTATTATATTAAGTTGTATATTTTTGTGAACCTTATCTTTTAAATTATATAAAAATCTACATTCAATACCAATAATAATACCTTTAATATTATTAACAATTAATTCATTATATTTTTTTATAAAATTAAAATCATAATTATTTTTTAATTCATAATTAATAGAATATAGTTTTGATTCAAGACATTGTTTAATTATAATTTTAATCTCATCTGTAATTTGCTCACTTATTAAATTAATAATATTATTATCTTCAAATGGTATTTCTATTATATTATTATCATTAAGATACATATATAACATATATATATATATTTATTTATAATAATAATAACTAATATAGACTAAAAAAAATACAATAATATTTTATTTGTTCTATATTTATAAAATATATCTATTACTATTTTATAAAATGCATAATTTTTTATATTTAATACAAGATATCAATGATATAGGTACTAATATTTATAAAATTGGTAAAACAAATCAATTACCAGATCAACGATTTAAAGGATATGAAAAAGGATCTTATCCATTTAGAATATCAAAAGTAGATAATTGTAATTATCGAGAAAAAGAATTAATTAATATTTTTAAAGAAAAATATGAATTAGCTAGAGGACGTGAATATTTTCGTGGAGATTTAAATAAAATGATTGAGGATTTTAATATATTATGTGATAAATCTATTTTTAAACAATATGATATTAATAATAATGAAATATATTTAGATTATTCTTGTGATAATTGCGCTAAACAATTTTATTCAAATGAATTATTAATTTTTTTAGAACATAATCGTAATTGTAATGAAAAAAGTGTATATATTTCTTCAAATTTAAGATTATATGATATTAAACAATTAATAAAATATGTTATTGATAACATAAAAAAAGATAAAATTTATTTAATCTATAAATATTTAACATTATCATATACAGATATTAATGATATATTAAATTTAAATATAACGGATAATAAAAAGATAAAGAAATTATATGAATATATTAATGAAAAATATACAGATTAAATTGTTGTTCGCTTCGCTCTCAACTAAATGAGATAAATTTTATTTATAATTATAATGCTGAATGTGCATAATAATAAAATATAAGAAAATATATAAAACAAAAATAGTAAATAAATATTATGGCAACATTAAATATTTTTACAACAGAAACTATAACAGAAATCTTAAATAATAATACCAATAGTTTTATAGAAGATTTTGATCAACCAACAAAAAAGAAAGGTAAAGAGAAGATTCCGTTATCAGTAAAAAACACATTATGGAGCATATATTTTCAGACTAATTTAAATGGAACTTGCCAATGTTGTAAAATAGAGAATATATCAAAAAATAATTTCGATTGTGGACATATTAAGAGTGAAAAGGATGGAGGATTAGTTGAATTAAGTAATTTAAGACCAATTTGTCGAGCATGTAATTCATCTATGGGTACATTAAATATGGAAACATTTATGAAAAAATATGGATTTGATAAAATACAAGAATTAAATATAGAAAGTAAAAAAGTAGATGTAAAAGAAGTAAACTTAAAAGATGATAATATAAAAGAGAATGCAAAATTTGAAAAACAAATAAAAGATGCAAATAATCTGGCGAATACACTTCATAAAGATTATGAGTTAATAATTGAAAGATCAAAAAAATTACAGAATGAATATATGTTAATATTTAATCAATTATTATTAAAATGTAAGAATGATGATTTAAAGAATATTTGTGAGCAAGTAAAAATGCAAAAGACTACCAATAAAAATAAAGAAGAATATATGAAAGAAATATCTCAATTTTTAAATGAAAAAGTAATGAATGATTATAATGATATTAGTAAATGTCATAATTGTAATAAAAAATTTAATACTAAACAACACTTAGAAAATCATATTAATAAAAAAAAGAAGTGTAATGAAAAAACAGATTATCATTGCAAAGATTGTAATAAATATTTTAATTCAATATATTATCTTAAACAACATAATGATAAATGTTATGAATATAATAATAGTTGTAAAATTAATAATAATATTACAGAATTAAAAAATGCAATATCATTTTCATTAATTCTAATGAAAGTAATGAAAATAAATTATTAGTCAAAAATAAAGATTGTTGTTCGGCTTCGCCTCTCAACTAAAGGGCGAATTATAATTTATGACATTTTAATATGATATTTAGATATGATATTAAAAATTGACTTATATATTAATTATTATAAAGTAATATTATTATAATATATAAAATGGCAACTAATATTTACATATTAAAATTAAAAAATAATAAATACTATATTGGTAAAACAAATGATATTGAAAAAAGGTTTTTAGAACATATGTCAGGTAATGGTTCTTTATGGACACAAATTAATAAACCAATTAAAATAGAAAAAGTAATTTCAAATGCAAGTAAATATGATGAAGATCGATATGTTAAAGAGTACATGCATAAATATGGAATTGATAATGTTCGAGGAGGGACATATGTTACAGAAGAACTTGATGAAGTAGCAAGATATTCATTACAAAAAGAATTATGGGGAGCAAATGATTGTTGTACTCAATGTGGTAGAAAAGGACATTTTGTAAAATATTGTAAATATACAAAAGATGTTAATGGAGAAGATATATATGAGGAGGAGGAGGAAGAAGAAGAAGTTTATAAAAATGTATATAAAAAGAATAGTTGTTATAGATGTGGTCGCACAAGTCATTTTTTAAATGATTGTTATGCAAGAACTGACGTAGATGGTAATGATATTGATGAAACTGATGAGGAATCTGATTAATTAATAAAAATTTTATTTATTATTACAATGATGTATAATTATATCATTGTAATATATATAATATTAAAGATTTATATGATAAAATTAAATTACTGATATAATACTAAGGAAAATAAAATAATATTTCATATTATTTTATGTTGTTGTTCGCTTCGCTCTCAACTATAGGACGGATTTTAATTTATGATATTTAGATATAATATTAAAAATTGATTTATATAAAATTAATTCTTACTATATATTATAATATAACTATATTATAATGGATGATTATAAATTAATTAAAGAAAAAAATATGAAATGTATTAATAATTATTTTGCTAAATTAGATAATACAAATGAAGAAATAGAAAGAGTAAATATAATAATAGATTTATTTGAATATTTATTAACTATTCCTGAATTTATGGCAAGACAAGCAAGATTTAGATTAGAAATTCAAATAAAAATGAACGAATTTTCTAAAGTTGTTGAAGAATTACAACTTGAAAATAAAGAAAAATATTACGAATCAATTAAACATCTAGAGATATTTTTTAATGAGATCAGACATCATAAAGACTATAGTATTGTTTATAATTCATTTTTTGATAGTAAAGTAATAGTAATTACAATATAACTCTAGATCGTAATGATTATTTTTTAATGCTTATTCCATATTATTTTATATTGTTGTTCGCTTCGCTCTCAACAAAAGGGCGAATTTTATTTAATAAATACTAAATACCTAAACATGATATAAAAAATTGATTTAGTATTCTATTATTTAATAAATATATATAATTATAAATAATGTCAATTAATACAAATAGATCATTTTCACATGCA
>Ga0214921_10011691_pt1 | contig 10625 bp, 5 predicted proteins | sample LL1505_MetaG_FD_177992 | JGI IMG/M metagenome (GOLD analysis project Ga0214921, IMG submission 177992) | Freshwater microbial communities from Lake Lanier, Atlanta, Georgia, United States - LL-1505 | ecosystem: Environmental > Aquatic > Freshwater > Lake | place: USA: Georgia | collected 2015-05-28
GGTTAAGTGTTGATAAAGTTAAAATGACCAAGCTATTTGATTTAATTGAAGAGCATGCTCCGAAAAGAACTATTGTCAATGAATCAACTCATTGTAGATTGCCAGATGAGTATAAACCACTTTGGATTGAAAATAGACAATCACCAGAATTCCGTAACGCATTTGCTTATCTAATTAAACGAGGAGTAACTGTGTATGACATGTTAAAGTATCGTATTGGATATTGCGATTCGGGTGAATATTCCGGAAAGGTTATTGTACCAAGTTATGACAATAACAGCTTTATCAATTATTTCGTTAGTAGAGCCTATTATGAGAACGATACACATAAGTATAAGAACCCTCAGGTATCAAAGAATATCATCGGCTTTGAATTGTTTATTAATTGGAATTTACCAGTAGTATTGGTTGAAGGTGTTTTTGATGCCATTGCCATTAAAAGAAATGCCATTCCATTGTTTGGTAAAACTATCAACGAAGCTTTACGATATAAAATTATCGAAAATGAAGTTAAGCAAGTATACATTTGTTTAGATAAAGATGCTCGTAAGCAGGCAATTGCAACAGCTGACTATTTCATGGCAAATGGTGTATCAGTTCACTTTGTAGATTTAGAAGAAAAGGATCCGGCAGAAATCGGATTTGAACGAATGTGTGAAATCATTCGAAATACCAGAGAAATGACCTCAGAAGATTTAATGAAAGAACAAATAGAATTGTTATGGTGAAACAATTTATAGATTTAGGAATAAAACAAATTGATTACATTTTTCATTTAGCAGACATCCATATTAGGAATGTTAAACGACATGAAGAATATAGGGCAGTATTTAAACGAACCTATTCGTATATCAAAAAGAATGCCACAAAGAATTCTGTGATATTCTTAGCCGGTGATATTGCACATGCTAAAACAGATATGTCACCTGAATTAGTTGATATGATTGGAGAATTTTTACGGTCATGTGCCGATATTGCTCCTACAATACTAATTGCAGGTAATCATGATTGTAATCTAAACAATTCACATCGATTAGATGCATTAACGCCTATTGTGAAATCTCTTAAACATGATAGATTATATTATCTACGTGATACTGGATTATACGAAGGCGGCGGAATTGTATGGAATGTGATGTCAGTATTTGATAAACCAGCTGATTTCATAAAGGCATATCAATTTGATGGCGCATATAAAATTGCATTGCACCATGGTGCTGTTAACAATGCCAAAACAGAACTAGGATTTGAGTTATCAAACCTACTAGTAGGCGATGATTTATTTGCCGGACATGATTTAGTTTTGTTAGGAGATATCCATAAAAGGCAATTTCTTAACAAAGAAGAAACAGTTGCATATCCAGGAAGTTTAATACAACAGAATCATGCCGAAGAATTGATTCATGGTCTAATGGTATGGGATGTAGCGACTAAGTCATCTGAATTTGTTCCAATTGAAAATGATTACGGATATTATACATTGCTAGTTCAAGATGGTGTATTAACCAATTGGACAGATGATATTCCGAAGCGACCAAGATTACGTATCAAATCATCAAATACCGATTCAGCTAGGATCAAAGAAATTATCTCTGAGGTTCGAAGAAAACGTAAAGTAGAAGAAATTTCCATACAAAAGGTTAATGGAGGATCAGTTACCCGAACAAATAAAATTTCAGTAGGTAATGTACGAGATATTGAATATCAAAATGAATTGATAACCGAATATCTAGCTCAAGATCCATCAATTCCAGATGATGTTATTGATGCCATTAGACATATTAATAGGAATACCAATTCCAAATTGAATTCAATATCTGTTACTCGAAATGTAACTTGGTTACCTAAACGATTTGAATTTGATAACATGTTTAGTTACGGCCCGGGCAATGTTATCGATTTTGAAAATATGGCAGGTACATATGGACTATTTGCTCCAAATGCCTCTGGTAAAAGTACTTTGTTAGATGCGTTATCATTTTGTTGTTTTGATAGATGTTCTCGTACCAACAAAGCTATTCACGTATTAAATAATAAAAAGTCGTCGTTTAATTCTAAATTTGTTTTTGAATTGGATGGATTGGAATACACAATTACTAGATCTGGTACAAAAAATAAACAAGGCCACGTTAAGGTAGATGTGAATTTCACTTGTCTTGATCAAGATGGCAACGAAGTTAATTTGAATGGAGATCAAAGAGATTCCACAAATAAAAATATTCGATCTTATCTAGGCGAATATGAAGACTTTTTGTTAACGGCATTGAGTATGCAAACAAACAATGCTGGATTTATTGATCTAAGTCAACGCGAACGTAAGGATTTATTAGCATCGTTTTTAGATATCAATGTATTCGAGCAACTATTTCAAATTGCTAATGATGATATCAAAGAGACATCGGCTCTTTTAAAGGAGCATCGTAGAAGTGATTACGGTTCACAAATTGCCAATGCTAAAAATGAAATCGATCAATTCAACAAATATCTATCAGTACTTAACAACGAACAATGTGATGCCAACGAATTACGAAAGGAGTTGAATAATTTAATTACTCAAACAACTGCCTTGATTCAACCAATTGGCGATATTGAATCTGAAGAAGTGATCAATGATAAAATACGACGACATGAGTCAGCTATCAAGGCTTTAGACATATCTCTTGATACATTTAACAATGAATTGTTTGTATTACAAAACCAAATCGATTACTATGAAACTAAATTAGCTAGTATCGATTTAAACGATTTACGTGCTAAATTAGATACATATCATACATACCAAAGAGAATTGTCTCAAATTGAAAATGATATTAGATTAGCGGAACAGGAACAGCGAGTATGTGACACTGCCATTCATCAACTAGATAATCACGAGTATGACCCGAATTGTCAATACTGTGTACAAAATGCATTTGTGCAATCGGCAATGCAAGCTAAGGAAAATTTACCAAATGTTTTGAATCGCGTCAATGATTTAAAAAATAATCAAGATGAAGTTCAATCTCAATTGAATTTGTTATCAAAGGTAACAGATCAAAATAATTTCGTAAATAAAATGCAATCTGAGTTAACTGATCTACATAGAACATTTAATTCCGTGTCTGATAAATTACGTATAGTAACGGATAGCATTAGATCAGAAGAAAGTGCATTGCAATCAGCTAACGACCAATTGGCAAAGTCTCGTGAATACAAAGATATTCTTAAAATGAACGAAGAGTATCAACAGCAGTTAGAACAATATAACATTGAGCTACAAGAGACAGAAGATGAAATTCAGTCTATCCAGCAACGTATTATTAAATTGTCCGGTCAACTAGAAGTTGCTAAACGAGTTCAACGAGAAGCAGAAGCTGGTATTAGTACCTTATCAGATCTAGAATCTCAATTCATTGCCTATGAAAAGTATCTAGAAGCCATTAAGCGTGACGGTGTACCATATATGTTAATTGAAAAGGCTTTACCTCAAATCGAAGCTGAGATCAATAATATATTATCTCAGATTGTCGAGTTCGCGGTTACATTGAGCACCGATGGAAAGAATATCAATGCTCATATCGTTTATGATGAAGATAACTTCTGGCCAATTGAATTAGTATCTGGTATGGAACGATTTATTTCATCATTAGCTATTCGTACTTCTCTAATTAATATCTCTAGTTTACCTCGACCAAATTTCCTAGCAATTGATGAAGGATTTGGAGTATTGGATTCTGAGAACTTGAATAGCATGTACATGTTGTTTGATTACCTTAAATCTCAATTTGGATTCTTGTTATGTATTTCGCATATTGATACCATGAGAGATGTAGTAGATAAACTAATTGAAATTAAAAAAGTCGGTGGTTATTCCAAAGTTGAGTATGAATAAAACCTAGTCATATTTATATGAAAGTGGTTTATTCACATGATAAAAAAGAAAGCTACTCGTCAATTTCTAGAAAATTTACGTAATCAAGTTGCTGTATTAGATACTGAAAGGTTCTCGCCAAAGTATTTTAACTTATCCTCTTTCCCGGATACGTTTGGCTCTGGCAAGAACCTTATCAAACTATCTACACGTACAAATTTATTTGTACCGGAATCATTGATTCGAATTGAAGTACTAGATGGCGGCGGTAACGTTGTTTATCACGAAGTATTAGATTATTTAGGCAAAGATAAGTCACGTGCTATAGCAGTATACATTTATACAGATACAGTTCCAGGTGATGGTAGAATTCGAATAGCTGGTCGTTTACAAATCAATACGGATACCGGTGAACGATATCCATTATCAAATGATCCTAGTTCAAGAGATTTCATTGACCAACCAAATATACTTTGGGAAGGTACAATGCGTATTGCTCCGGAACGTAAAAATGATAGCGAAATAGTTTTTACAAAGCAACCAAGAGCAATTATTACAGAAGAAATTCGTACATTCCAGATACCTGCGGGTACCGGTAATTTATTAACTGCATCATTAGCAAGTACCAGTGCCAGAATCACATTGACATCTCGTATCAAATCAGAAGACCGAGTAACAGGTAATGCTAGATCCAATGCTATTATAGAAGATCAATTTGATGCAGCTGCTAAAAATGTTAGGCAAGGTATTCCGAATATCACATCAAATAGTGGTACTAGTACTAGCGGTAACTACATCGTGCTTCGAGATTCACCTACCGTAGCAAAAACAACGAATTTCACATTTACCGATGCCATGATTGGTGGTACATTGATCATTGCTAATCCATCGGTAGTTAATTCATTGCCATTAAATATGCAAAATCGTAGTAGCTATTTAACATTGCCTACTACATATTCGGCAAGTATCACAAGAGTATTGGATTCTAGTACTGTAGAATTAAGTACACCATTTGTATATACTCTGCCTTATACTACAACCGCTGGCGAATCAATGTCAACATTGATATCAAAAATAGATTCATCGGCTAATTTCACTGCTAGTTATACTCAAAAGATCTCAGTTTCGGGTACAGAAAATTCTCAAAGCTTTGCTAATATCACTTTGAGTAATATTGAACCAGCCACCGGCGACATTTATCGAGTTAAGACATTGTATAAACCAGCTGGGGCCTTTGGTGAATTCATTGATCTAGGTGATACTGTATTGGAAAGTTACAATGTATTAGTTGATACCGGTAGTTATGGAGCAACTATTGCAGAGGGTATTGTGGATTTACCGGTAGGTACTATCATTGACTCAAATCATATCAGTACTTATTGGGAATCGACCCAGGCATTAACATATAGCAATGCCAATTTAATTTCATCAATTCAATGTGCCACAGTTGGTCAATACACAAAATTAAACAGTAAAAAGTCTTTCAATTTAATTGAAAATACTCAATACGAAATAAATTTTGATTCCTATGTTAACGGCGCAGGTATCGTTGATGTATATGTATCCGGATCTATAGTTCAACCGGATTTAACAGATACTAAACGATTAACATCAAAGCCACAAGCTAACTTACAAAATCTAGGTACATATATTGGTACATTGGAACAGGCCAAAGCTGGTAGGTCTTTAGATAACGTTTTCAAATTCTCTAGTACCACTGCAGGTAATGCCAAATTGGTATTTGCTCTTCGTAGCGGTACATGGCAATTCAGTGACATACAAGTAAACACATTGTCCGAAACTGGATTCACTCCTAACTATACAAAAATTAAAGTTCGAGTGCCTACTGTACACTTGAAATCCGAACTTATATTCAAGTTTCAATATTTTAATTACCAAGGTGTAAGAGCTGCCTTAGAAACCGTTGTATATGGTGTCAAATTCAACGGAGAGAACTTTTATATTGATGGAACCAATAATTTGTTAACAGGGTCTGTGTATATTGGTAACAATATTGGATCCGGTATTGAAATGGCAGGTGTATCATCCGGATTTATCAAGTCAGTTGGATATACTGGTTTAACAAGTGCTAGTTTAGGTAAAGGCCCGGGTGGGTTTCTAATTTATTCTGGTTCTGGTAATTTAGTAGTTGGGGCGGATACATTAAACGATGTAGGTATTGAATTAGTATCTGCTAACGATAATTCACATTTAATATTCCGTACAGCGAATGGCGGTCAATTAGATATAAAAACTGATAAATTCTTTATTGGTAATTCTGGGTCATTTATTTCCGGGTCAAATAACAATATTGAAATTCGTTCTGGTTGGCCAACGGCTAGTTTTCATTTACGTAGAAACGGTCAAGTAACTGCATCTGCATTCTATGCTATTACCGGTAGCCAAACCATGTTGAATACAGATATTGGTTTCATTGATGCTAAGAATGTTGGTAGACAATTAATAACTGATAATCGAGAGTACTCGGTACATACTTATCCGGATACAAATGGTATTGCTACCATCTATGATACTGGGTATGTTAGTATAATATCATCATCTGCTATTATTTTACCATTTGAGACAAATTTATTTTGTTATTTTCATATGTATCACGTCGGTAACATCGACCAAAACGTCTCATCATCATTTAAAATAACGATACAATCTGCAAGTAACACAACATATGATTCATTTGAATCAGCTGGTACTAGTTCGCTTATATATGGATTTGCTTCAGCTGTAGGGACAACTACACCGAAACAAGCAACTCCTGGATTTGTAACCGTTGATACTACAAATTATGCTGGTAAATTAGTACGTATTTTAGTTCAAAGTCGTCATTATAATGCAGGAGATCCGGGACAGGTCGGCCAAACAAAAATTAAACATGTCGTACTTAATACGGGTCGGCCCATTGTACAACAAGCAGTTACAACTGCTATTCCAGAAGATGGCGCACCACCAGATATTCCGCCAGATGCTTAATATTTATAACATATGAAAAAGATTATAGCAATTTATCCAGGCCGATTTCAACCAATGGGCCAACATCATTTCAAATCATTTCAACACCTCCAAAAAGCTTTTGGAGCTAAGAATGTATTCATTGCTACTAGCGATAAAACAGATATGACTGTGATAGATGGTATTCCGAAGTCGCCATTCAATTTTGATTTAAAAGCTAAAATTGCAAAAGAATATGGAGTACCTTCGAGCCAAATTATTCTCACAAAGAATCCTTATAAGGCAGAAGAAATCACAAGTAAATTTGATCCAAGAGATACGTCCGTTGTTTTTGCTGTAGGCCAAAAAGATATGTCAGAAGATCCTAGATTCACAATTGGATTTAAGAAATCTGGTGATCCTACATATTTTCAAGATTATTTCAAAAATCGAAATGACTTGCAAGGATTTGATGTCCATGGATATTTGTATGTGCTTCCTCATATTAAATTGAATACTCCTGGAGGTGAAATGTCCGGTACTAAACTACGTGAATTCATTGCCTCTAACAAAGACCCAAGAGAATTTGAAAAAGTGTTTGGTTGGTATAATGAGCAATTGGTTTCTGATATGAGAAATGCCATGGGTATCAAAGAATCATTTACCAAAGATTGGTGGAAGCAAGTATTCAATGAATCCATTGTATCTAAATTAATAACAGAAGGTGGCGCAGCAGGCCATATGGCACATCCATTTGATGACAGTGATTTAACATTTCAAGAATTACGCGAAATGATTACCCGAGCATTGTCAGGTGAATTGAACATTGAAAAAGATGTAACCGAAAAAACAGATGGCCAAAATTTACAAGTTACCTACAAGAATGGTAAGGTAATGGCAGCTCGTAACAAGTCTCAAATTCTTAATCCAATTGATGCTGATGAATTGCAAATGAAGTTTGCTGGTAGAGGTAATATTGAAGATGCATTTGTATTTGCCATGAAAGATTTGGAAGAGGCATTGCATTCATTACCGGCTAATGAATTAGAAAAGATGTTCCAAAACGGAAGAAACTTTTTGAATTTGGAAATCATTTATCCAGCTACAAAAAATGTTATTAACTATGGCCCGGCAGCATATTTACAATTCCACGGCATTTCAGAATATGATGACAGTGCTAAACTAGTAAGAAGTATTCCAGAATATGCTGGTAAGTTGCAAAAAATGATTGCTGATGTAAATGCATCTACGCAAAAGAATTTCAAAATTATTCCACCTCAAGTTATTAAATTTAACAAGCCAGTTGATTTTGATGATAAACTTAATACATTTATCAATCGTGTCAATGAATTGCAAAAACAATACAAATTAAGTGGAAGTAATACATTAGGCAATTGGTATGATGAATGGTGGAAGCGTAAGATAGATGAAGTGTTTCCAGAGCTAGATGAAAATCTTCGAGGTCAACTAATTAATCGTTGGGCTAACGGAGACAAATCATTTAGGTTAGTAAAAACTAATATACCTGATGAGGCGTTGTTAAAGGCTGTTGTGGACTTCGATAAAAATGAAGTAGCAAAATTATCCAAAATTGCCAGTAAGCCATTTGAAGAATTGTTTTTGAATTTAGGAGCAGAGGTATTATCCAATGCCGAAAATTTCTTATCTATGAGTCCAGATACTACGGTAAAAGATTTACGTAAGGATATTGCCCAAACGATTCGCGATATTAAAAATAGCGATGATATTGCCACATTACAGAAAATGAAAGTGCAATTAGATCGAGTAAAAGCAGCCGGCGGATTTGATAAAATAGTACCATCCGAAGGTATAGTATTTGTTTATAAAGGTAATACATATAAACTAACCGGAGCCTTTGCGCCGATTAACCAATTGTTAGGAATCACCCGATATGCACGTTGATGCATATTTATTAGAAAGATATTAAAATGACTAAGAAGCAATTAATGGAACAGCAACTACGTGCAATCATTGCTCAAGAAGTTGCCAATGCATTGAAAGAAGGGCCTATGCCTATCAATAATGCGGCCGCAGCTGAAGCAGATAGAGAAGGACCTGTTGAGCCTCAACTAAAAGGATTAGGATCTCAGCGTTCAAAAGTAGAACGTATTTTCACTCAATTGAATCGTCGTGGTTTGGATAAGATGTTGTCATATCTTAACAATGATATTGAAAAGGCTCAAGCTATCATGAAGTTTGCTTCCATGGTTGGTGTTCCTGCTAGAAAGATTCCGCAAATAATTAGCAACTTCCGCGCTAGTAAATAATAAAACTCAAAACGGTTATGTCAAAATTACAAAATGTAAAAGCTGTACAGCAGCTACTTGATGGCACTCATAAGTGGCAAACTAAAAAGACTGTCGGATTTACCGATTCCGAATCCACTGCAACTCGAAACAAACGTAGAGAGGTAGGAGAACGTTGGACTGAAGTGAACAAGGTAGGTATTGAAACTATATGGGAACAGCGAAATGGTTATCGCGTTAAGGTTGGTAAATTAGAAGATGCCCGGGCAGCTATCAAAGAAATGGCAATGCCTAAAACATGTCCAACATGTAGTTTGGAAATGACCAAACGTTTAGACAAGAAAATGTGGCATGTGCATAAAATGTGTTTTGACTGTGTCATTGACATGGAACATCAACATAGAATTAATGGTACCTTTGATGACTATGCTAGAGACTTAATGCGTCGTAATGCTGAAGCATGGTTTAAAGATGCAGATAAAGAGGTCGAACAACTTCGTGAAATATTTTCAAAAGAGCAATTACAATTTGTTAATGGCGACGGTCAAATTGAAACATGGAATCAATCTGATAGAGATCAATTCTTGAAAAAGATTGACGAAGACTATGTTAAATTCAAAGAAGATACATTAAAGTCGTTATCCAATGGCACAAAAGAATCTTAAAGATGTAATACGTGAAGAGTGGTTGAGATGTGCTCAAGACCCAGTACATTTCATGAGAAAGTACTGTAAAATTCAGCATCCGAAAAAAGGTAAAATTTACTTTCATCTTTATCCATTCCAAGCTCAAGCATTACAAGAGATTTCAGATCATCGTTTCAATGTAATTCTTAAATCACGTCAGATGGGTATTTCTACTTTATCTGCAGGTTATGCTTTATGGAGCATGTTATTTAAGAATGACTTCAATATCTTGGTAATTGCGACTACACAAGAAGTAGCCAAGAACTTGGTAACTAAGGTACAGGTAATGCATGAATACTTACCTAGTTGGTTACAAAGTAAAACAGAGACAGATAATAAATTATCATTGCGGTTCAAGAACGGTTCGCAAATCAAAGCTGTGTCAAGTTCGGGTACATCCGGTCGTTCTGAAGCATTGTCACTATTGATTATTGACGAGGCAGCATTTATACGTAATATTGATGAGTTATGGGCATCTGCTCAGCAAACCTTAGCAACTGGGGGTGGAGCAATTGTTTTAAGTACTCCTAACGGTACCGGTAACTTCTTCCATAAGACATGGTCAGATGCTATGTCAGGCGGAGAGTTTCATCCAATTCGTTTACATTGGACATTGCATCCGGATAGAGATCAAACATGGAGAGATCTTCAAACTGAATTGTTAGGTGAAAAAATGGCAGCGCAGGAATGTGATTGCGACTTTATTTCATCTGGTCATACTGTTATTGATGGTAGCGTTATTCAATGGTATGAAGAGACATATGTGCAAGATCCGATAGAGAAACGAGGATTTGATAGCAATTTATGGATATGGGAGTATCCAGATTATCAAAAATCATATTTGGTATGTGCTGACGTTTCTCGTGGTGATGGTGG